>Ga0209340_1000775_pt1 | contig 29412 bp, 51 predicted proteins | sample EPASupsiteSAE323_FD_187266 | JGI IMG/M metagenome (GOLD analysis project Ga0209340, IMG submission 187266) | Bioremediated contaminated groundwater from EPA Superfund site, New Mexico - Sample SAE3-23 (SPAdes) (version 2) | ecosystem: Environmental > Aquatic > Deep subsurface > Groundwater >... | reverse complement strand
ACCTATAACGGTGTTAAATGTGGCACGGCGGCAGGCGGTGCAGCAATCACGGGCACTGCATCGGCAAATCTGACTATGTACTATGAGAGGATAGCATGATGGACGAGACAGAAAGCGGCTATGAGATAGTTGAGATTCGGGATGATGGGACGTATGTCATCATGCTCGATGGCAACCCATATCATGTAACGCCGGAGTATTGCCCGGAACTATGGGCGTCGGTCAAGGCGCAAGTAGAAGCGTCAGAGGTATAATTGTGGGCATTATCATTGACACTTTCTCCTTGTAGATATGGTTATGTAAAGGATTGCTTATGAGAATAGCATATAGAAACTTGATTGATGAGCTGGAAGTTTCAGATATTACTGTAAATTCTGTAATATCTGATTATCCAATACTCAATCTGTTTGATGAGCGACTTTCAACAAAACTACGAAGCAGTGCAGTCTCAGCACTGACCATCACGATTGATGCACGGGATTTCGTTGATGAGAAAATCAATACGTTTGCTATTCTTGGGCATAATCTTACTTCTTCAGCATCTATTATACTTGATATGAACATTGTTGATTCATGGCCGGGTTTCACTTCACAAACAATTATTTGGAATGAAGATACAATTCTGAAATATTTTCCCACTATTGATACAGATGCTGATATTCTTCTCTGTGAAACTGGTGATACACTGATAACAGAAAGTAGTGATACTATTGTATCTGAATATGGCTATTGCTATTTCCAGATACGGATAAATGATGCAAGTAACCCAGATGGTTATATTGAAATTGGGAGAATATGGCTGGGGGCTTATCTGCAAGTTGACCCCAGCAGTCTGCTTGATTTTACTGTAACCTACAAAAATGATGATGTAGTTGTTTTTGGAAAAGGAAGGCAGAAATTTGCAACAAAAGGTGTAACATGGCGAGAGTTTAACTTTTCATTCCCAGAATCTTCCCATACAATGGTTTCAGCAATAAAAACAATGTATGAAACAGTAGGCAATCATGGTAGTGTTATTTTCTGTAACTTTGATGACCTAACAGACTATGCTTTAGTGTTGCCTTGTTACTGTAGTATAGATGGTGAGCTGGCTTTTCAACATTCTGAACGGATGAGGTTTAAATATGGTTTGAAATTACTTGAAAATAAATAGGAGTAGCTAAATGACATTTAACCAACTTGCACAATTATCAGTCTCAAAACCGATTGTGCTGGTTGAAATGGATATTAGTGGGACAACACACTATTACTCATTTGAAAGTTTTACTCCAGTTAACTCGACTCATTTCTATGAAGGAAGATTGCATCAAATATTCAATATCTCAAGAACCCGTGATGCAACATTCTTTGGAAGAATGGTGCTGAATGGTGGTTCAATCAGTTTAATCAATGCTGATGGTGAATTTGATGCTTATGGTGAAGATGCTGGCTTTGTTCCGCTTGTCTTTGATGGAAGCTGGAAGTTTGATGGCACTTATTGTTGGAGTGGTGCAAAAATTCCAAGTATCTATGGTAGTCAAGTACGAATAAAGTATGGGTATGATTCACTTGATATAGCTTCCTATTTAACAGTCTACACAGGCTATATAGAATCAATTTCATTTGATGAACAGTATTTTACTGTTGGTGTTATTGAAAATAGGAAGAAGTTTGATACAAAAATAAAGTTTGATTGGACTAATAAAAATGCCCTTACAATTATTGAACAAGCTATCACTTTAGCTTATCCTACTATCACCTATACATCAACCTACTACAATACAACAGTATGGGATGCAGCAAAAGCACTTGCTCCAAACATATCAGTTGATATGGTCAATGAAGCAACAGTAACAGAAGTTATTGAACGAATTTGCCTTTCAATATTTGGTGAATTTGTAGTTGATGGGGATGGAAGGTACTCATTCAAATATATCAACCCCGATGCTACTCCAACAGTAACAATTCCTAGAACTGATATAGTAAATGCTCCTTCCATTTCTTATGATACAAGTCAGATTATTACTTCAGTCATTGTTGACTGTGATGTAACAGAAGATTTGGCAAATGGCAACTATAAACTACAAGTGCATGATAACAGTAGAAAAGGGCTTATCTTTGCTCGATACCAGATTTACAAAGAGCAGGAGTTTGTTACCTATCTTCAGACAGCAGCACAAGCAGCTTCGCTTGCTACAAAACTGCTTGACTATTATCAAGATGCTCATGCTATGACGACAATTACTGTGCCGATGAAGTATTATGCACTAGCTGTTGGTGATGTTGTCTATGTTGATTTACCAAGAGGAAATAGCAGTATGCTTGGTGTAAAGAAGTATGAGATTATGGGAATTACCTATAACCTCGAACAAGCAATGATGGATATGAATTTGAGGATGACCTATGATTAAACCATATACTCCGCTACAAGAAACAACTGAAGTTCAGATAAAGAAAGCAGTGGGTGCAGAAGCACAGATATATCTTGGTTCATTCAGTTCTGCACCTACAACAGCATTTGATGGACAGTATTTTGTGCAAACATCTAGTCCATATGGGATATATTTATATACTGAAGGTGCTTGGGTAAAGCAGACTACTCCAACAAATGATATGATTTCAAGAGCTGCATATGATATTATGCTTGCAGTTAGAAATGGATATGGCACTTTGACTGATTACATAGAATCTGGCAATAACTTTTCACAAGCATTGATTTTGTGGCTTGAAGCTGTCTATATTCATATCATTACTGGTGGTGCATTGTATGCAGGTGATAGATTCAGTTCTACAGGCACAGTTATAGATGATACAAAAGATGGTTGGTATTTAGGGGCTGGAGACAATGTTGGATGGTGGGTACGAGGAAAGAATCTTGATTTAACATTTTGCGATAGTTCTGGTAATGTTGTGGGGCATTTTGGTGCAGATAATATTCTTTTTGATACTATAGATTATAATACATCACTTGGGTACTATGGAATACCATATAGTGCAGATGGTGATAAGAACGTTGCTGTAGGATATAGTTGTTTACATGCACTTACTACAGGATTTGAGAATATTGCTATAGGAAACAATACATTAAATAAAAACACAACCGGTTATTATAATGTAGCAATAGGAACTCAAGCATTACAAGAATGTACTACAGGAAATACAAATACAGCAGTGGGTTCACAGTCATTACTTAATACAACAACTGGTTATCAAAATGTTGCCATAGGTTTGCAAGCATTACGTAACAATATAGATGGATACATGAATGTTGCCGTGGGGCCACTCGCACTTGATGCAAATACTTCCGGCTATTTGAATATAGCAGTTGGTGCAACGGCACTTTATAATAACACTACTGGAAATTGGAATAATGCTGTTGGAGTTGGTGCTTTGTGGGGAAATACTACTGGCGTCCACAACATTGCATATGGGTTTTATACCTTGTATCATAATGGCACTGGCTATAACAATATGGCTATTGGAAATGAAGCATTATATAATGCTACTAATTTATCACATAATATAGCTTTGGGGCATCAGTCTTTATATGCGCTTACGAATGGTGCTGAAAATATATGTATAGGTAATGCTTCTGGTGGTAATTTACAAGCAGCAACAGGAAATATAGCAATTGGTGAAAATGCCTTACTTGGTGCAGAAGGAGCTACAGCACAAAGTAGCTATAATGTTGCTATTGGTGTACAAGCATTACAATCTGCAAATGATGCTGATAATAATATAGCTATAGGGCTTAATGCATTAGTATCAAATACAAGTGGTGGTGGCAATGTAGCAATAGGCAATCAAGCATTACCACAAGTAACGACAGGATATTACAATACTGCACTAGGGTATCATGCTGGGTATGATGCTACAACACAAACAAATATTACTTGCTTGGGGTATAATGCGCAAATAACAGGCTCTAATCAAGTTCAGTTAGGAGATTCATCAACAACAACATATGCCTATGGTGCAGTACAAGACCGTTCTGATAAGCGGGATAAAGCTGATATACAGCCCACAAAACTTGGGCTTGATTTTATTAAGAAATTGAAACCAGTAGATTTTAAGTGGGATTTTAGAGAGGATTATATTGAAAGGATTGAAGAAAAAGACGAAAAAGGAACTGTTACCATAAAAGAAATAGTGCATAAGAAGGATGGTAGTAAAAAGAGAAAAAGATTCCATCATGGGCTGATTGCACAGGATGTGAAGGAAGTAATGGATGAGATGGGAATTGATTTTGGTGGGTATCAAGACCATTCTATCAATGGAGGCAGAGATGTGTTATCATTAGGGTATGAAGAATTGATTGCACCAATGATAAAAGCAATACAGGAACAGCAAAAGATAATTGAAGATTTGGAAATGAGAATAAAGAAGCTGGGAGGATGAGGATATGGCTTATTTAAGTGCAGTAAGTTCACTTGATAATGTAATACAGTATGAGATAGATGACCCTACTCAAACGACAGGTGGGCCTGGTGGTGGAGCTAATGCTCAAGCACAAGCATTACTAAACAGAACGAAGTATATCTATGATAATTTCTTTAATAGATTAACACAAACACTTGATAATGTGCCAGAAGGCACGTCGTATAAGCGAGTCCAAGCGGCGCTGGCGGATGCAATCAACAACGAGACCAGACTACCTACGGCACTTGGTACAGCCGATGCCAACCTTATTGGTGCACTGACAAAAATCGCTAATGCCAAACTCTTTATAAATGCGGCAGGCAATGGGTTTGATTATAGTAATGGAATCAAATTTCTGACAGCGACACGGGACATGGCGACAGCATCTGGCTCGCAAGCAATAACAGGGACGGGGTTCAAACCATCGGCACTCATTATTTTTGCAGAGATAGCACCCACTGCTAAAGCATCATGGGGGCTTAGCGATGCTAGTAATAGAGCTGCTTTATTTATATATGGGAGTAATTTCAACGATAGCAATAATGTTGTTGTATATCTAAAAACGGACGATAGCAATTACAATTATGCAGCTTTAGCGTCAATGGACAGCGGTGGCTTTACCCTAAATTGGACTAAAGTTGGTTCGCAGACTGGAACTGCATACATGAAAATCTTGACAATTAGATAAGGAGGAAATATGCGAATTTGTATACAAAAATCGACCGGAAAACTAATCGAAATGCAATCTGATGCTACAGAGGGCACGCTCATAAAAAATGCGCTCAGTGCTGGATTTTTGCCTGATGATATCGAGGAACGAGAAATCACCGAGGCAGAATGGGCAGACCCGAATGCTCTGTGGAATCAGCCGACCGACGCAGAGCTTGAGGCAAGAGCCGAAGCCACACGTCAGGCGCTCTTTGCCGAGAATGACAAGCTACTCATGATGTACATGCGACGGTTGCTTGCTGGTGATGAGACAGCACGGGCAGGTTTCGAGGCATGCAATGCTTACGCCGAAGCTCTGCGAGCTATTAACGACACCGAGGGCTGGTATCTCAATCCGCAGTGGCCGGTGAAGCCGGAGGTGTAATTGTGGAAACCGTCATCAAGACTGCCATTGCATTAGTAACAACAGTAATGCTTACAAGACATTTGCAATTACTTATAACCAGAAAAACCCAAAATTATACTAAAATAATTATAAGGAGTTTACTATGCAAGTAACATTTGATTTGGCGGCATTGCTTGGTCTTGGCGTTTCAGTTCTTACTATTATAGGATTGTTTATCGAGATTAGTCGGTATCGAAAGGAGCGTGAAGAGATGATTCGTAAGCAAACGCAAGAGCAGGATAAAACAGATACAAAGATTGACCAGATACTTGCAATGTTGAAAGACCTTAAAGAAAACACATGCCTATTATATGAAGCTGTTATTCCCTTGCTTGAAGGTCAGAAAGTTTCCTTAATGAAAATTGCTGAGATGGAATTGAATGGTGATATAAAAAAGGCTTTAGGTGATGTAACTGCAACACAAGATAAATTGATGAAGCATTTGACAAATTCATCAGTTGGTGGAACATTCCAGAAGGAGGTTATGCATTGAGTAGCAAAATTGAAGATTTAGACCCATGTTGCCAAGATGCAGCAAGAAAAACGCTTGATGCACTTAATGCTGATAGCGAGCTGAAGAACTCTGGTGTTGCTGGATGGCTTGTCATAGAAACATTACGTCCTATCCAATCACAAATTGCTTATGCCTCACGACTCATGGCTTCCTATGTTGAGCAAAAGTATCGTTCTGTTGCACTTGATTTTGTAAAAGCGTGCTACAAATTAGCAAATCTGCAAGCTCCACCTGATGGTGAGTGTTTCAAACCAATTACTTGGACAATGAGAAGTAAGCATCTGGATGGATTAGCAATGGATATTGCACCGCTCAAAGCTGATGGGAAAGTATGGTGGGATGCACCAATGCATATCTGGATGAGAATGGCAACAATTGCTGAAAGTTATGGGTGGGAAGCTGGAGTTCGCTGGCCTGGTGATCAGCAAGATTCACCTCACTTGCAATGGAGAGAAAAATGAGTGCTGGTTTTTTGCAGGAGCAAGATGGTTCTAAATCTTCAAGAAGATTATTTGCACTTTACTTTGCACTGCTTTCTGGTGAGCTATTCAATGTAGGTGCATGGACTGGAAATATGGCTGGTGTATATGGTGGAGTGTTCTGTGGGTTTGCTGTGTTAATTTTGAGTGGCTATACAACAGTTAGTGAGATAAAAGGGTTAGTTACTTCTATTAAATCCAACTATCCGGAAAAACAAGATAGTTCAGAGATTGCTCACCGTGTTGATACTATATCAACATATGAGCCAAAAAATTGATGTTGTTGGAGGAATACTATGAAAATTAAGCTGGTTTTTGATGATGGGACTGAAACTGAAATTACTGAGCAGGGGTTGAAAGAGTTAATGAAAGTATTAAAAGTATTAAATGATGAAAATAATAAAGAGAAAACAACAATACCATATACTATCCCATGGTATCCGAATACATATCCATATATTACTTGGACAGAGCAAAATGGTACATCTCACTATGAAATTCGTACACAAGAGTGTTGGGAGGTAACATGAATGAACTATGGAAGAAAATTCCGATTAGCGTTCGTTATGCTCTTATTGGGTTGCTCATTGGTATTGCTATCAGCGCAGGAATCTTTACCATCATTACCAGAAACGAGTTATCTGCTCTCAGAGAGCGACAAGACAAAGTTATTGCAAGCCTTTCAGCTCTTGGCCGACAAATTGAAGACGGCAACGCAAAACTTGCAAGCCTCGGAGCAAGCCTTGCAGGACTTGAAAAATCAGTCAGCGATAACGGAACAGCAGTACAAAATATCGCAGGAAAAGTTAGTAGCATTGGAAACAGCATATCAGCAATTGACAAACGAATTGGACTCGTTGAAGCAAGAGAAGGCGATGTTACTCAGCGACTATCAGAACTTGCAAACAGCTTTAGCGACCTTGGAAAGCAAATATCAGGCTTTGGAGCAAGCATCGAATCAATTAAAACAGGATTATCAGGCGTTACAGGAAGCCTACAAGACGCAAGTAGCATCGTTCAATACATTGAATCAATCATTCAAGGACTACCAGAAATCGGTTCAGGCACTAAAAAATAAATCGCTGATACTTGAAATCATCATTGTAGGATTAGCAGCAGGATGGCTACTTGATGTAGTTGGTGTGTTTTAGATAGCACACATAATTGTAAACAAAAGGAGAAAAACAGGATGCTATTCATACGAATAGAAAGAAATGTGAAATCATATGAGTACAAGCAGAATCCAAAAGCAGAAAGTAGTTATCTAAATAATACAAAAAACAACTTCCTAGATAAATTTGAACTATTTGATGATGAAGCATTACTGTTTGAAGCAAAATGCCAATCTGTAGCTAACTCTCCAAAAGCAAGATTTTCCAATACTATAGTGGCAGGGCAATTCAATCTTGTGTGTTTTATCAATTTACATAAAGCCAACTATGTAGCTCATGGTATTTGCAATACTTCAACACTTGGCTATGAATGGTTAAGTGAAAAAACAGTGAATGAAGACTTCAGCCACAGTATTCACAATAATGAAGAAATGCAACCAGTGATATGGAGTACCGGTGATATTATTCTTCATAGAAGTGATTTTGAAGCATTGAATACTATTCTTACAGCATACCATATTACACCATATACATTACTTGATGGGGAAATTGTAGACATAGAATAACATGGAGGAATCATGCCAAAATCAACTATTATTGGTGATATTGTAAAAGAATATTTAACAAAATATCCTTATTCAAGCACACGATATATAGCAAAATTGATATATAAAGAAGTGCCACAGCTTTTCAAAGAAGAAGAATCAGCCCGCCTTATTGTGCGGTACTATCGAGGTGTTGCTGGAGAAACAAACGGAAAAAAGTTAAGTCCATTTTCATATAAACCACAGATTGTGCTTCCTGAACCTGACGAAGATGATAGTTATGAACCCTATTTACTTGAAGGTGATGTTTACCCAATTCTTGTTGGAGCTGATGCCCATATGCCATTTCATAATCAAGATGCAGTGGAAATGTTCTTTGATTATGGATTGAAAATCAAGCCGAAAACCATTTTGCTTCTTGGTGATTGGCTTGATTTTTATTTGCTTTCTCATTGGGTTACTGACCCTAGAAAACGAAATGCAGAAGATGAATTAGCAATGTTCAATAAGCTACTCACACAAGTACGAACTACATTTCCAGATGTAAAGATAGTATTCAAGTATGGCAACCACGAAGAACGATGGGATGATTATGTAAAAACACATGCTCCTGAAATATTCCATGTTCCTACAACACATCTTAGAGCACAGCTTGACTTTGATGCACTCAATATTGATGTTGTAAGTGATAAACGTATTATAAAAGCTGGGCATCTCTACATCATTCATGGGCACGAGTACAAATTCAATATATCGAATCCAGTTAACCCTGCACGTGGACTATACTTACGGGCAAAGAAATCAGCAATGTGTGGGCATTTTCATCAAACATCTGAACACACAGAATCAGCCATCAATGGAGACATAGTTACTTGCTGGAGCATTGGTGCATTGTGCGGGCTTCACCCAGAGTATATGCCACTCAATCGCTGGAATCTTGGTTTTGCTACAGTAGATATGGTTAATAATTCTTTTGTTGTATCAAACAAAAGAATTATTAACAATAAGCTAGTGTAAAAGTTCAAAGAATTTCGCTACCTTTGAACTATTATAGTCCCGATGCTTGGAGCGGGTCATCTCCAAGCTCTTTTATTGGTACATATGGTATGTAATTTTTACAGGGTGATTTTTGTTTTTTCCAATCAATCCAAAAGTCAGAATCTTCATCATCAGTATTTCTAACAAGTCTTTTGCATGTTATACATTGGCTGATATTCCTTCTATTCCCCATACACCTATTCAATGTTTGTAAACTCATTTAATTCTCCTTTACAGTGCTTACCCCATAGGTAGCACCATCAATCTCTTCATTTTCTTTTACCACAACAAATGTCTTGTCGGCAATATCTTGCACAAACTCAACATTGTTACTGCTGTTTGAAATAATAATGAATTGAAGTGATAATCGTTTTGAAAGCTCTTTTATCACTTGCCACGCCGTTTCTTGCAGTGCCGGGGGCTGTATCTTTTGAATCGGCTCATCAAGAATCAGTACATTATCAGTTTTTCCCAATGACCATGCAGCAATCCGAAGTGCAAGTGAAGCCATATCAACAACACCACCACCCGTTGCTCCATAAGGCCCAACTTCTATCTGATGCCCATTCTTTTTGAATACAAATGATGCTTCAGTTTTCTTATACTTCACTACAAACTCAAGGGAAAAAGTATATTCATCAGGAAATAGTGCATTTAGCCCAAGGTTCACTACGTTCTCAATATGAAATTTGAGCTGTTCCTGCGTCTTTTGAGCAACCGTTTGAATGAATGCTTGTGCTTTTTCAAGTGCAATCAATGATTCTTTCTTGTTATTCATAACAAATTGCTTGTCTGAAAATTGGTTCATAAGGAGTGTTTTTCTACCTTCTGCACGAGCAATCTTCAGCTTATAATCTTCAAGTATCATATGGCACCCCAATCAGTAATTGTTTCGAGTTTATCAAGTAGTTCTTGTTTTTCTTCTTTTTTCTCCTTGATGGATGCTTCAATTTCTTCCAGCTTTTTGAGGCATTCTTCATCATCATTGATAGAAAACTCTCTCTTCCATCGAGAACGAATGTCATCAGTAAGAGCTGATGCTTTGATGTTCTCTTCCTTCATCTTTGCAATTTTCTGCTTGATTGCTTCGAATGTTCTTGTGTCCATTGTGTTAGTCCTCCTTTACTTCTTCTTTTGCTTTCTGCACCAATGTATGTATCATTGCAATAGTTGCTTCATCAAGTGTAGCCTTATTTTCGCTAATTGCCCGTTCAATATTATCTTCTATTGATAGTGTAAAGTTATCCATGCTTTTTGCCATTTCTACAAATGCACTAATTCTATCTTCCCTATCTTCTTCAGCTTTAATGTAGGAATCAGTAACAAGTGCAATGTTATCTTCAATGGCAATTTTTTCAATAACCTCCTTTTCTGTATCAATATAGTAGACAACTGGTTGCTCCATCTCATTTACTTTTTGTCGGTTGAAGTGCCCAGCATTGACCAAATACCGTCCATCTTTTGACTTGTAAATGAATGATTTGTGCATATCTCCAGTAAATATCCACTTGTAGTTTGGAAGTGCATCAAGTAATTCCTGTGCAGTAATTGCTTTTACATTAGGTGGCATATCTTTTTCACTTTCAAACACAAGTTGATGAATGAAGAGGCAATCACTATCAGGATGCTGAATATCTTGCCCAAAATGAGTATAAGCTACATCAAGCTCTTTCATTGACCGCAAGTAAGGGCTTTCCATATTCTCTGCAATATGATAGGGGATACTGATGGTAGATTCTTCAAGATGTTCCATTGAATGCCCATACAAATCATGGTTTCCAATGATGAAGTACACCCCATACCTTACATGGGTAGTAAATTCAAGAAACATAGAGGAAACTATTTCTGGAACGATAGCACTATTGAATAAATCCCCACCAATAATGATTGGGCATTTTCGTTTGTTTGCTTCATCTGCAAGTTGATAGAGTTGATTTCGCTGTGTTTGCATCCAATCACTATCAAGTCTGCATCGTGGCCTATTTGCACGAAGGTGCATATCTGCAGTAAAGATACACTTCATGCTGTGCCTCCTTTCTTTAACTGTGCCCCACAGTATGGGCAAGTATCAGGCAGTGATGCTTCAAGCTCATGTATCTTTTCAGTGTTTATCTTGATTGTTTCATTCATATCAATGTACTTCTCATATAAATCATAGAGTGTCTCATAAAGCTGTGTTTCCTGTTCAATTTTATCTGAAAGCTCATCAATGCTTTCAACTATTTTTGCTGCTTTTTGCGCTTTTTTTGCGCTTGTAAGTATATGCTGTTGCTCTTGATATGTGCTATAGAGTGATTGCAAAGTATCATATTCTTCTATTTCTTCCTCAATGGCTTCCGTAAGAGTATCAATTTTCTCAACAAGAGCAACAGCAGAATGCTCAATAGTTTGTGCAATAGATAACTTTTCCTGTGCTTTTGTGTAAGTTGTAAGCATTTCTTGCAGTGTAGCATATATTGTACTATCTGCTTCAATTGCTGTTTCAAGTGCATATACTTGAGTTAGCAATTCTTTTGCAGAAGGAATCCAACTATAGGAATCAATCTGTGCCTGCATACGTTGTAGCTCATGTTCACTTTCCTGAATCTCTTGATTGGTTCTTCTGCGCAGAATCTCTGCTGTGCTTTGAATTTTATCAATCAGCTCAAGATGGATAATTCTGTTCAAAAACCTTGCTACATCTGCTCCACTATCTCCAAGCAAAAATGGCTTATCAAACTGATACTGAACATTTACATCACTAAGATTCAATTTTTCTAGTACAGCATCAGGAACAGTTTGCCCAACGGCTTCAAGTACTGTTTCATCTAGTTCATAGCCATTGAAATCACCTGAACGCTTTCGCTTTATTCTTGTGCCATTATCCATTTCAAGAATAACAAATGTGGGTTTTACTGCTTTATCGTTCTTATCTCTGTTCCAAAAACTAACCATGCTCGTTCCAGATGGCTTATTTTTGTGAACCCAGTAAATACCACGAACAATGCTTGACTTACCATTATCGCTCTTTCCTGATATAATATTTACTCCACTACTCAGCTCAAGTTTTGTATCTTTGTGAGATTCAAAATTTCTAAGATGAATATTCTTAATCAAGGTGCACCTCCTTTCTCTAACTATATTATATCACATTATGCCCCATTTTCACGAATTTTGTTTAATTTTTCTTCAAGTTTTTTCTTTACTCTAGGGTCATTGATATACAGCCAATGATTGCTTTTTTCATACTCACTACGAATCTCTGATTCCCATTCAAGAAAATACTTTTCAAGCTCATCAACAAACATTTTCTTGAATCTTACTATTGGTAAGTACAATACATTGGAAGGTTGTGGCAATTCTCCTATGCATAACTCCCATGCCGTATTGATAAGCTGTGCTGCTTTTCTTCGTTCATAATCAATACCGAACGAAGTTTTTCCTGTACATGGGTCAATATAATGTGGCTCTTTCTCATACTGTTCTTTTGTTATTTTTATTGGTGTTATTGTAACAGTATGATTGCTATATGTGTCATCAAGAATACTGATAATTTTTATGGTATCATACTCAACATAGTAGATAGTATCAATGCATATTTTGTATGCTCTCATTGTTGTTTCCTTTACTTCATAAGAGGAACAAGCTTTTTTATTCGTTCAATATTCTTATCCAAATCTATTTCTGCTGCCCGTTTCAATCCTTTCGTTTTGCATATTAAACATGCTTCACCAGTATAATCTTTATCATCATCAGCTTCCATTATGCTTTTGCAATATGGGCACATCCATTTCCGAAGATGAGCTTTGATATATTGTGTAATATCTTCAACTGGGTTTACTGTTTCAACAAATAATTTTCCACCATGATTTTCTTCTACAACAAAGCAAGCAATTGTTGCGAGGTATCTATCGGTTATTCTTTGAATAACTAATGATGATTGCTTTGGATAGTCATAGCCTTGCTTTCGTATGAGCTTCTTGATGTCAGTATAAGGAATTTCAGTGATTGTTCCATGGTCAGTTGTGTAAATTGTTTTTCCACATAATCTCCATGCTGAGATAAAGTTCTTTTTGTAGTAAATATGCACTTTTTCTGAAAGCACACCATTGAAACTTACAACAGTATTATCATTCTTTATATACGGATGTGGAATTTCATCCCAAAGTTTTTCCCATGCTTCAGTACCATAATCATGTGGGTTTACAACCATCCCTTTGTATGCTTCTTTCAGTTTTGCTTCAGTAAATCGTTCTTTATTATCAGGAAACCCAAAATCACAGCCAGCAAGAAAGATAGTGCCATAGCCAAGCATGTCAGCAACAAATAGTTGCATTGGTGGTGAACATGCAAACAAAGCAAACTCAGTTCGTATTAGAAACCTGAATTGTGGATAGCGTATTCCCTGTCCAGTATCTTCACGTTTTGTATACATACTTTTCAATGTATCTTTATAGAATGAGTGCTCTTTCCCATTACTTTGAATGTAAAGAAGCAGTTCATTCGGCCATTTCTCAATTAAATCTGGATATACTGTTGGTGTAGCAACCAGTTTTGTATTTGTTTTTGACCAATCAACATCTTCAATTTCACTATACATGCAGAATGGGTCAAGAGCAACAATATGAGTGGGGATAATGCCATGTCGTACAAGTGTTACTGCATGACTTGTAGTACAGAATATTCCACCTTTCCAGTCCTTCAAATACTTTATGCTTCTATCAAGTGAAGGCCCAGAACCAATAATAATTGCTGGTGGTTTTTCTTTTCCAACACCTACTGCCTTTGGTTCATCTGCAATATCTCTTGCCCTACCTTCATTTATTGCTGTAACAATAGGATGCCAATTTGTTGCTGCATTCAATAACTCATGGATAAGTTGCATCCTCATAGTTGCATCATTGTACTGAGATGAATTGAGTTTTTCACTTGCCTCATCTGGAAGATTCACAATATCAGATTGCTCACTCATTCGTATATTCTCCTTTCCAATTTAGAAATGCTTTTATTTGTCTTTGAAGTATTGAAACTTGATGGTCAAAATCCTTTCCTCTTTCTACATAAAAATGACGAATATGAATATTTTTTGCAAGATAATTTTCTATTCTACAACCAGCAGAAAGTTTCCATCCAGGCAAAAATAATACTAGGTCAGCTTTCATCATTTCAGCAATACATGCTTTCATTGATTTTTCCCATGACCAATCAAACCCACATGCTCTTGTTGGGTTAAAACAAGAATGCCCATATGATTCTATTATTTCTTGTGTAGCAGCAAACAATGGAATGTTATGATTTTCCACATTTGTTATGGGTGCAGAAATGTAGACATACATATTCTATCTTCCTTATTGCTGATTGCTATTTCCTGCATATTTTGTTTTAATTTGTTGCATACTCTCATCTTTCCACAATGGAACATACCCATAGATTCTTGAGTTTCTTCCCTTTAATATCATCTTTTCCATCAATGCTTCACATACTTCAAAGTCATGCGGGTAGTCTATCTCAAAGCATTGCCAATCTTCAATAGGAAAGAGATTCCATTTTGTCTTTTTATCGACTGGTTTTGTATCGATTTCAATATCAGTTTGGGGATTTTTCGACCAAGTATTGAAGTAGTAATCACGAGTTCCTACTGAAGTTCCCCCACCTAATTTTGAATACTTCCAGAACTTATCGGCTATCTGCATCTGTGCTTGATACAAGTCTCCAAGACTTTGTGTTTGAAACCTATCATAATATGAACCTTTTACATGCTTCAAAATAAATGTTTCCTTGAATGGTGCTGCATCACACAAATAGTCAAGCTGGTTCTCTTTGAATACTTCAATCATTCTATCAAGCTGGCCTGGCTTTCGTAATGGTGAAGTGGGAAGTAATGTAACGAGTATATCAGGCTTCATGTCATAGTTTGTTTCTATAATGTTCAGTGCATGAAGAAATGGCACACCTGCGGTAATACCATTATCCCATACTGGACGCATAATCACTTCTGCTCCATAGAATTTTCCAATCTCAGCATATGCTTCTGAATCTGTTGTCAGAAACACAGCATCAATTTCATGTGCTGTTTGTGCTTGAATGATTGACCAAGCAAGCAATGGTACGTTGCATAATAGCCTACCATTTTTGTTTGGTGTTCGTGTACTTCCACCTCGTGCTGTTACAATTGCTACTGTCATAGTTATTCTCCTTTCTCTTTTGAACGTACTGCTAATGCAGCTTTTTTCATATCATCATAGCCAATTATCTCACGAATCAAGTCAGCTTGAAATTCGAGTGCTTTCTTCAAATCACCTGATGCTAATGCTACATGCCATGATACAGAATATGCTACAAATAGAGCATCAAACTCTAAATCAGCAACAAGTGGAACAAATGACTCTAAACTTTCTTTTGTTTTAGTAGTTACTGTGTATGCCCACAGCATTGTATCTTTCAATTCTTCTTTTGTTGTCTTTCCTTCAAGATAATTTTCCGTTTCTATGACTGCTGCTTTTGTTCTGATGTCATGGATATAATCCCATGCGACAGTATTATTTTTATATGGTGTTTTTCGTATGCACTCACATGCAAACTTTCTTAACTTGTGGTCATCATGGTAATCACCTTTTTCAAGTATCCACAAGAACCAATCAGAACGATTGCACTCTTTCCATAGTACATCCAAATCATCTGTTGAGTGCCAGAAGGTATTTCCATTCATGCAAAGATTTATCATATTTCTAAGCCTCTTTAATATGATTATTATCATAAAGAGTAGTATATACACTTCCTACTATATAAGAAAATGTATATGCAAGTCTCTCTTCTGATTTTCCACATTCTGTTCCATAGTATGTTCTTTTCTTTGCTACAAATCGTTCATATGCAAAAGCAGCATGTAAACATTCATGGGCAGCAACACTTGCACCAAGATAATCTTCATTCAGAAACATATAGCCATATTGCTTTCTATCAAGATGAAGTATTGGTGAAAACATGCCAAGTGTATAGGAAAAATCCTTTTTCTTCAATCCGTTGCTTTTGAATATGGCATCAATGTTTTCTCTCATTAGTTCTGGGGTTTTACTTACATAAAGCTCAAAGTAATACTTGGCATCTTCATCAAAAATCTTGTATACTGCTGTACTCATAATTTGCTCAATGCTTTGCTATATGTTTCAGGCCAATGTTGCTTGATACTCAATTTAGGCTGTTGCCCACCAATAAATAATCGTAAACCTGGATTATCTACATATCCAAAAATCTTTGGTGGTAGATGTACTACAGGGTCTCCATATGTTTGTACATTTACAATTTCTATATTTGGTGCAATTCCAAGTTGCTTAATCCAAGCTACACGAGGAGTTGCAAAAGCAATAATCTTAACTGGTGCTCGTATCAAATCACAAACTTCTGTCATAGCAATAAGTGCAAAGGCTCCACCACAAGAATAGCCACTTATAATTGCAGGCAAATCTAATCTAAAACCTATATCGTTACATGCATTATAAAATGCTTTATAGTAACCACCATGATACCAAGACTGAGGCCAGATATTAAAATCCATTTTCCAATCTACTATCTCAACAGAACCTTGAAAATCTATAAATTGTACTCCATCAATTATCTGTGAGCGGAATGTAACCTGATCACCATACGCCTGCTGCCAACCGTCTAGGCGCATCAGCCGTACCCATGCATCTTTGACTTCTTGCACTGTTATCATACTGTCTCCTTATCTTTCCAAGCCAGATAATGTTTTCCTCTCACGATTAGTTCCCTTGGCTCTTTGCCCAAATTACAAAACCTATCATGTGCAACCCCAAGCCATTCAGCTGCCCCAGCTATACCTTGAAACCGCTTGATACCCTGTTCTGAAGAAATGCAAACAACCGATGGCTTATGCCCGCCATGATGGCCGCTCAGCGATTCTGGCCGTGGCTTTGACCGGTCATTGGTCAGCAGTCGCCACACGGCATCATCACGGGACGAATCATTCGGAGCAATTGCCATTTCAGTCATTTTGTTCACCTGCATAATTTTGTATTTCATCTGCGATTGCATCAATGAAAGCATTATCATCAAGTATATTATCATATGAAACTTTTATAATGTAATTTATGCTATCAATAAATCGTTTTATTATACTAGCTGTATTTACCATAGAAACTTCTGTGGAAAATATTATAGAACCATCATCTTCATGTGTAAAAGTAGCAATTCCTGCTACAAGGTGTTTGTTTTTTTCTAGATAATTAAATATAAGTTCAGTACCCAGTGTTTTTATAAATGTAATGTTAATTATAACCTTGTTTGGTTGAGTAGATAATATGGTAACATGCCCTTCCAAATCATCTGTAAATTTCTTTTTAAATTCATGCGTTATCTGTTTCATTCCTTTACCTCCTCATTCCAGCATTGCTCACATGTTACCCAACGGCATCCAATTGTTTCCATATCTTTCACTTGTTCTGTTTCTGTATCAAGTTCAGGCCACATAACATCAAAGCCTCCTGGGCACGTTCGTTTTATAATTTCATTTTTAGAAAAACATTCTGCTAATATGGGATAATTTTTAAATAATACTTCGATTCGTGTCATTCTTTTGCCTCTGCGTTCCAGCATTGCTCGCACGTAATGCCTCGACAACCTATTATCTCATTCCGTTCGTCTTTCCTCACAGTTTGGACATCCAAGGTTGGTTCTCCAATGATAGATTCATCAGGGCATGAATAGCGGACAATCTCTTTAATAGCCTTTTCAATTCTCGTCATCATCTACCTCCTTTCTTCGCCTTTACCCATTCTAATCCATCGGTATCCTCAATGAGTCTCTTTGTTTGATTGGCAACAGATTCTAAGCTTCTATGGATAACTAAATCAGGGCGTGAAAGTTTTGTTTGGATTTCTATATCTCGGATACGTAGATATTCAGGGTCGCAACCAATTACAATAGGTCGATTACTGGAATTTCCCCACCTCCCCAACTCATAAAGAACAATGGGGTTTAACGAACCTCTTGCAAACCAGAAAATAATTATGGCTGCATCATGCAAATGTTCATATTCCCAGCGAATTTGTAATTCAGTGGCTGTCGGATTGTTTATAGGAAAATCTTTTCTACGAGGATTAAAAATAACTACATCATAAATACCCATGTTAATTTCAAACATCTGGATAATTTCAGATTGCCAATCAGGGCAATTGGTAATTCCACCAGCAAGGAATATTGTAGGAATTATAGTGTTTATGTTAGGGTTAGAAGGTGGGCTAATTACTTGTATCATCTTTCCCCATCCCCCCTATTGCACGCCTCATCAAACATTGCCCGCTCATATTCCCACCACTCCTCACGGGTCATCAGTTTTTCTTGCTGCTCATTTAGATATTCTATCTCAGCAATAGCACTATCAGCCAACTCTGTTATGTTATAGCGCTTGCTGTCAAATGATATAATTAAATCTAATTTTATTTCAAAAAACTTATCTAATAATGAGCTTAATTTTCTAATATCCTGCAAACGGTACGTTCGTTCTAGCTCCTTGTATCTTGTTTTTGAATTGCTCTCGTCAAGCTCCGGTGGTGGAGACGAGAAAAACACTTTCAGGTGTGATAGAAACCGATAAATCCATGATGCTTTATTCATTCCCCACCTCCCGTTGCCCTGTGATGGAAATATACATACCAGCACCCAAATGTCTGCTCAATTCCTTATGCTCTTGCTTAAATTTTTCTAGGGCCTCATCTGGAGAACTAGCAGTTACTTCAGCAGTCTGACTCCAATATGTATCCGTCCATACTGTAATCTCATAAATCATTTACCTTCCTCCTTCGTTGAAAACGACACTAAACCTATCTTTTGGACAGTCATAAACCTCTCCCCACATATCAACGAAGCATAATCGGCCATCTTCAGTGATGATAAAAGTGCTGTCCTTTAAACTAATCTCCCACCCAGGTTCATCAATCGTTATTGATGACCATTTATCAACTTCTTTATCTGTTGCATTGTCTATTACAGTAAATTTTGGTATCATTTAATTCCCCCTTCGTCGAAAACGACACTGAACCGTTCATCTGGGCAGTAAGCCACTCCACCGCACTCATCTACCAAGAGCAACGTACCGTCATCCTCAAGAGCAAAGCCCTCTATATCCATCCACATAAGCCCTTTAGCCCAATCTTCAGTTTTTGCAATAGTATATTCATCAGCTTCTTTACCGGTTAGATTATCTATAACTATAAATGTTGGTAGCATTCACTGCCCCCTTTTAGCGGAAACATAATTTTCAGCACGCATCCATTTTGTCCATCCTGAACTATCCTCGTTTATAAAGCGTTCTCTTTTCCAGATTTCGCCTGTTTCACGACTTATTACATATACAGCATCACTCCCAATAGCTATTCTTAGGCTATTTGCCATCCTTTTCGCACCAATAATGCTTTTTGCCTTAATGTTGAATATTTTCTCGTTTGCAAACACAATAATAAATTTTTGCATTATTTGCCCCTCCTCTCACGCATTGCCGCTAGCGCCTCATCCAATGCCTCAATCGCCTGCTTAATGCTCATTTCTTTTAGCTTCCGTAGACTGCAATGCTTCATCGCATACCACGAAAATATCATGCAAAACAGCCTTATCTGGGGGAAGATATGGCGGTTCTACTAACAGCCATTCGCCCATAGCCTCTTGTACTGTTGAGACAACATCTGTAAGAGCATTGCGTAAAATGCCAATTTTTCTTGCTTCTTCCTTGTTCATTCCCCTTTCCTTCTGCGCATAGATTCCAATGCCTCATCGAGGCTCTTCTCAATATGATGCCATCTCCAATCATCATTGGCATCAAGCTTATCCTCTTCTTTCTTCTCTATTTCTTCCCTATTTTCCCGCTCCGGTGGTGGGTCAGGATTATCCAATAAGCCACAATCATCATATACCATTATGTACCTTCCTTATATACTATATTATATCACATTTTTTCATTCTTTTACTGCTCCAGCCAAATTTTCTATAAAATATTTGTTTGCAAGCAGAAATATCATAACTAATGGGAATAGCAACAGCACACTTGCCGCAAATGCTTTTCCAATAGGGTTTACATATGAATCGGCATTTTGCCTAAACATAGCAAGACGCATAAGCCCAACAAGCAGTGTTTGCTTTTCAGCATCCTGCAGTACAAGCATTTGCCATATGTAATCCTGCAATGAAGCTATACCAGAAAACAATGCTAATGTTGCAACAAGCGGTTTGCTGATAGGAACAACAATCAGCCGAAGTATCTGAAACTCACTTGCTCCATCTATTCGTGCTGATTCAATCAATGATTTGGGAATAGTATCAAAATAATTCCTCGCAAGATACAAATTGATTGGTGAAAACACTAAAGGAAAAATAACAGCAGAAAGTTCACCTTGCATGTTGAGTTTCTTGATAATAGTGTACCACGGAATGATAAGCGATATTCTTGGTATCATCATTCCAATAAGTAGTACAACCCAAAGCTGTTTCTTGAACTTGAATGTATACTGGGAAAAAGCATATCCAGCAGTTATTGAAACAAATGTTGAAAGAAACACAGTTGCAAACACTACAATAACTGTGTTCTTCAACCAAACAACCGTGTTCATACTGATGAAATATTTGTAATTTGAAAGTGTAACTTGTAGTGGAATGAAAGCAGGTGGCATCTTGATGAAGCCAGAAATATCTTGAAAACTGCCTTCAATCATCCAGTATAGTGGAAGAAATAGAAGCAATAGTAGAAGTGAAAGACTTATCTTTGTAAAAAGATGCTTCATTATTCTATTTCTTTGTTCCAGCACTGTTCACAAGTAATACCACGACAACCTATCCTATTGCCATGTTCATCCTTCATCTCTGTTCTTTTATCAAAACGAACACCGTCATCAAAATAGTCGTCAGGGCAATGCAAAGTAAGATAATCTTGTATAAGTTGTTCAAGTTTTGTCATTATAATCCTCCTTTTCCCTTTTGCACCATAAAACTCCAAATAATGACTTGCAGTAATATTTTTCACCATCTATTCTTTTCAATACAGGCATTGGGGTAAAAAATGCCCTTAACCCAGACTTTATTCGTCTTATGGCAAATTCATCAAGTATAATTCTATACTTCATGCTCAACCTTCCTTTTCAGGAGTGAAAGCACAACAACAACACAAAGCAGCAGCACACTTTCTGCTGATGCCATACCCCATTGTGATAGTTTGAATCCCATTGTATAGATGCAGAATGTTGGAGTATATGCATATTGCTGTGGCACAAGAGCATATATTGTTTCAAAAATTTGTAATGCATTTATCATTGCAAGCAAAGCAACAAGTGAAAGTGTGGGAAATATCATTGGCAATAGTATTTTCCATTTTATCTGCCGTTCACTTGCACCATCAATCATTGCCGCTTCAATGATACTTTTATCAATGCTCAGCAAGTTTGCAAGAATAATAATTACGAATGTTCCAAATGAAGAAGCTACAACTACAAACACCACAACAGGAATTGCTGTTGCACCTTGCCCAAACCAATTTACTTTATCAATACCAACTAATGATAATAACCAGTTTGCTATACCATTTGCTGAGAATATCCAGCGCCATACTTGTGCAATAATAATGCCTGCTGCTAATACTGGAATGTACACAAGTATTCGTGTGATATCTTGCCATCTTTTATTCAGCTTGAATACAGCAAGAGCAACAGTAACACTCATAAACAAATGCCCAAATGTCAGCAGAATAACATAGAAAATTGAGTTTTTCATTGACTGCAAGAACATCTCATTGCTGAAAAGTGCTTTGTAGTTATCTAATCCAACAAAGGTAGATGCTATGAAGTTTGTTTTGTAGAGGCTCATTCTGACAACTTCAAAGATAGGCCATCCAGTAAAAAGCAGAAAGAAAAGTAATGCTGGAAGAAGCAGAATGAGTGGAGTTATCTTCATACCATTTTACGTTCTTTCATAACTACAATCTTATCCCCAGGCTTCCAATCTGTATATAGTTTTCTATATATTTCAAGAAGTATATTTTCAGCATCATTCTTATTGAATACTGAAGTCTGTGTTCCAATAATATTGTTTTCATACACGGAAACTAATGCTATATCATGCTTTATTACAATTTCATTTTCCATAATTCATGCCTCCAAATAATAAAATAGCATGGCTTGGTACAGTATGTTGCTGTACCAAGCCATATGACGAATGGAACTTATTTCTTTACTGAACTCAATGCTTTCTCAAACTTTTCAATAGCTTCCTTCGGAGTAAGCTTAAAGGTAAGTACCTGCTGAAGAATAGGAAATTGCATTGCTCTTCGCTCTGTAAAGCGTGAATCAGTCAGTCCCACATCCTGTAGGCCATTCTTTGCCATAATATCAATAACTTGCTGTGTTTCTGCAAGCTGTGGCTTGGCAGTGATGTCAGTTCGTACTGAGAATACACCAATTTCTTTTATAGCTGTTTCAAAGACTTTTGGTGAGTACAGATATTCAAGAAACTTTACTGCAACTTTATCAATATCAGTTCCAGTTTTATGAATTACTGCTACATTTCCATTGAAGTAAGTAGGCACTTTATCAACACCAGTAGCTCTTGGGAATGGCACATATTTTACTCTAAATGGTTTTGTAATAATGCCTTGCTTAATTGCAGATTCCCAATATGATGCCATCCAGTGTGGGAAAAATGCTGTTGCAGCAAGCTGTCCTGATGCCCACTGCATTACATAGTCATCATCGCACAATGTTGCAGCATTTGGGGGAACATACTCATTCTTAACAAGTGTCTGGTAGAAAGCATACACTTTCTCACCACCATTCTTTGCAACAAGAGCAGTATCATAATCCCCATTCTCATACCATTTTACCCCAAATGTTGCATACCAGCCATTGATAAGATAATCACCAGACTGATTCGCCGCAAACATTCCTGTTGCCCACTTCTTGCCTTTGTACTTTTGTTTCACAAGTTCAGCCATCTTCAAAAAGTCATCAACAGTCCAGTTATCAGGAACTTTGTAGCCAATTTCATCCATAATATCAAGATTGATGCACATTCCCTGTGCTGAACCAAGCCCAGGCAAGCCAAGCACCTTGCCATTCTTTGTATACATCTTTAGTGTTGTTGCATCCCACTTGTCCAAATCTTTGAATACATCATTCAGCGGAAGTGCAAAACCATCAACCATGTACTTGCTTGCTCTCACCATTGAATCATAGTAGATATTTGGCACATTTCCAGCGGCAAGCATAGCATCCATTGTCAGTGAACTCCCATCCGACAAATCAATCTGCAATACTTTGACTTTCACATTCGGAAAGTCTTTCTTGAGCTGTTCTTCAGCATAAGCAAAATCAGTAGTGTTGCCAATTTTTGTTGGCCCCACTGACAGCACAGTAAGAGTTTGCCCAAATACTGCAATACCAGTCATGAGCAACATTGCAAGAACAATTGCTTTCTTCATTTCAATAAACCTCCATAAAATGAAAAGATATGCTTATTATATAACAGAATATGTTGAAATTTTAAGTACTTTTATTTCAAATGACTATATGATATACTATATGACGAATCTGAACTGCACCTTTGTGCAAGGTAGGATTCCCCCGGCTTATCAATTTTGATTTGCCCAGTGGTACTCATCTACCTATGGTAGAATGAGCTGAGGGGCTGGTTAACAGCCAGTTCCCTTGACTCTAGCTAGTATGTCTACTAGCTAGAGCCTTTTTATTTGCAAATGTCCTATTGCCCCATATTCTTCTAATGGATAGTATTCTTCAACTAAATTTGCTAACTCAATAATAGCTTCCTCAAATGTATCAGCTCCACAATCCAATCTAACATCATGGAAATGAACCCATTTACCACCAAGTGTTTTCTGAATATTTTCATCAGTTTCCTCATACCAAGGCCCAAATTCCAACCAAACTTCCGTTTTTGTGTTTTTACTTTCATCATCATCTATTTTATGAGTAGCAGGGTTAACTTTTTGTACATCAATATTCAGAAGATACTGGAAATCACTAGACTCAATAGCACCACCATCTATATGTTTGGTAGCTTCATACAAAGGCTTACTTATAAATGCTCCATGTTCTACAAGATACCACCATGCTTCATAAAAATCTGTAAATTTTTTCATACAATACCTCCTTAACCATCATCTTTTAACAGCTATTGACAATTTGCATAATTCTGCGTTCTGAAAGAGCATAGTTTTTTGCAAGATGCTTGTACACATCCATCTTGTTTTTTCCTGATGCAACAAGTTGTTCATACTCATTCTTTATTATGCTGTCTCGTTGCAACGGAAGTGGCTTATCTGGAATATAAATCTTCAAGCCGCCAAGCAACTCACAGATTTCCTGCATCTTCTCCTTTCCAACAATGTTCTGTAGTATTGAACCTGCTGACGTTTCCTTCATAAGCTATCCATCCTTTGCAATGCTTTTTGAAAATAATGTTTCAAACGCACTCCATGCCATTGTAACTGTTGTTACTGGCAATGATTTTGTACGAATAACAAGAAGCCAGTTTTCTTCATCAGCATACTTTCTTGCCTGCTCTACAAATGCATGAAAACTAATATTCTCACAACTTTTGCACTCAACTACAAATGGAAACTTCTTCTTTGCTTCACCACGAAGGATAACATCTGCACCGCTTTGCCCCATCTCTCTTGAATGAATCTCACAACTATCATCATGCTGATTAAATTGCATACCAAGCAACTGGGCAATACGTTCTGCAACCCAATACTGTAAGTTTCTGCCTTTTGATTTTGCACTTGAAGTCTTTATGGTAGTTTCAGATCGTTGTAACTTCTTTACAATACTTTCAGCAGATGCAACAGTACTCAATGAAGCCACTATGGTGTTGCGTTCTTTATCGGTCAGATGTATCCATCGTGATGCCATACATGCTCACTCCTTTGATGTCATTTTAAGAAGAATTGAATCCATGCCAATTGCTGCATACACATCAAGTAGCTTCTCGTTCTCCGTATTTGCTTTAAGTTCAGCAATAGCCATTGAACTTGTCTTTCCACTTTGTAAAAGACCTATGTATTGCATCCACACACCATACAGTGCATGTTCATCAACACCAAAATCTTCAATGATACTTATATCAGGCTGTACTTTCTCGGTCTGTTTGTTGCTACCGACTTCTCTATTGTTTCCCATTTTTCCTCCACCCTTTTCTGAAGCTCTTTCTCCAGATGATTGTTTTCAATAAATGAGATTAACTCATTCCGACCCATCTTTGCCATGAATTGTTGATTAAATTTATCTTTCAGCTTTTCATTGTTTGAAAGCCATTCAACAACCTCACTTTTCTTCAATGTAGGTTTGACTGTTTTTCTGTATTCCTCTTCAACACCATTCTCAATAAGAAATTGTTTTAGGTTTTCAAGATTTAGCTCCTTTCCATCCCATGATGCTTCTGCTCCTTTTACCAGCTCACCTTTATCTGTTCTAAAATCAAACAGATAATCCAAGTTTGTAGCAATGTCATCAACTCCATAATCAAACTTCAAATCAAAGTATATTTCTCTGAATGGCCGTGGTGTTTTGCTCTTCGTTGTCTTTGCTTTGATAGTTGCACCCACCACAATTCCTTTTGCTTTTACTTTGTTGACCATTGCAAGCCACAATACGGTATGTGCATAAAAGTCCATTGCTTTACCACCAGTACGCACATATTTCTCAAAACTCATAGGTTCAACATTTTCTCTTACCTGTGAGATAATCACAAGCAAACAGTTTGTTTTTTCCAATATCCCAGCCATTTGTGGAAAGAACTCTTGGGAAAGATACTTTGCTTTTCCCATTCGATAAGAATTTTGCTTTGCCTCTTTTCCCTCCTGTGCTTTTTTGTAGTGTTCATCAGCCAATTCATCAAGCTCTTTTGATGTCAGCCCATCAAGTGAATCAACACCATAAATACCAACTTCATTTGGCTTCAACGATTCTGCAAAGCTCCGCACATTCACATACAATTCTTCAACAGTACTTGATTTTGTTCTTTCAGCACTATCTTGTGGCATGATTTCAAATCCATACAAATTTTTTGTATCAAATGTAAACCCGCTTTCGCAGTCATCATACACCCATTTGAAGTTCTTGCCATACCTGTAGTAGTTTGCTGCAATAAGCTCACACAAAAGAAAACTTTTTGAAGCGGCTTTATCACCCACAATGTTAATAATCTTCCCATATGGATAACCATATCCAACACCACCACCTACACATAAATCAAGTAAAAATGAACCAGTTGGAGCATAAAATTGCTTTGGTTTTGTTTCTTCTGTGCCATTCATTATCACATTCCTTATCTCATCGGTATTCATAGCTTTTGCATAATCTTGCTAGTAAGTACAATTATATTATACTTACTAGCAAAAAGATACTATTTCTTCAGCTTTTTTGAAGCTTTGTAGCAATCAGAAAAAACTTCGCAATCATCACATTTTGGGTCAGTTTCACAATCAATTCCAAAGCGAAGCCCATATGGACATTTGTTATCTTCAACTTCAACTGGTGCTTTCTTTTGCTTTGCTACAGGCTTCTCTTCATCTTCTTCAACTGGTGCTTTTTTTGGCTTTGCTACAGGCTTCTCATCATCTTCATCATCTTCAACTGCTGCTTTCTTTGGCTTTGCTACAGGCTTTTCCTCTTCTTCCTCCTCATCTTCTTCTTCCTCATCTTCTTCCTCTTCCTCTTCTTCCTCAACTGCTACTTCATCTTTTGTTTCGCCGTAGTCATCATCCTCACCATAGAAAAGCTTCTCAATATCCTCATAAGAATGTACTACAAGAAATTCATCAAGGCTGAGAATATCTTTCTTCAGTGCCTTATCAAGTGGCTCTTCCCTATCCACAAACTTAAATGATTTAAACTCAAAATACTTCTTGCCAGCACCAAAGCTCTCTTCTGTTGCTCTAAACTGAACCGCTTTCCCATTCCTGAAGTCTACAAAATCAATTGCTTCATCTCCATCACTTGCTGCACCAGCTTCATCCATCATTTCCTTATGGAAGTTCTTGAAGCTTGCTTGAAAAATCTGTACACCAGCATTTGTATCATCTGCATCAACAATGTTGTAGAACACTCGATGAGAAGGATTCAGTTTTGATGCTTCATCTTTCTTTCCTTCTTCACGTAGTTTATCTGCCTGCTCGCAGATGGGGCACGGCTTTCCAAAATTGCGCTTTGGGCAAAGAATTTCAGCACCACTTGGCCCCACAAACTGATGAATCCAAATATCAAGTACAAAATCTTCATCACCTATTTCAGCATCTTTTGAACGAACCAGAGGATGATTCTTCGTTTTAATCGTATAAGGAAGAATGTTTATAGTGTTACGCTTTGATGCTTTCGGCTTCCAAAATTTTACATCTTCTGGAAAGTTCAATGCTCTAGCTCTTGTTCCAGAACCTTTGTCCCTGTCGTGATACCTCTTTTTCAGAATATCTCTCAAATTTGACATCGTGTTAGTCCTCCCTGAACTTCATATATTTGATAGTCTCTTTTTCCAGTGCTGACAGCACTTCCTGTACATTCTGCCCGTCATTGATGGCAGCAGTAAGTTCAATATCCAGCGTTTCATAATTGCCAAGATTGAACTTCCTTCTAAATGAAACCTCCTTCACTGTAACATCATCAATCTTCATCTTTCATTACCTCCTTTCTTTTCTTCAGCATTTTCCGCACATCACTTGTAGCTACATCTGTATCTTTTGCCCCGCCATTTGGTGTAGCATAGAACCCTTTGATAAGAAGCTGTGTCAAATCATCAAGCATCGAACGTCTGTGCTCCATTGCTGAACGTGCAGCTTCAAGCGTGTAAACTTCTGCTTGTAGCTGTCGTACTTCTTCCTTTACTGCCAGCACATCTTTATGCATGGTAACTTTTGCAGCAACACCAGCCTCCGTCATCTTTCCATCGGCATCCTGATTCCATGTTGCTCTGATAGTGCTTTCAACTTCAGCAAGCAACAGTTTGAGCTTGTCGTTTGCTGCATCCACTTTTGCTTTTGCTGTAGCAAGTGCATCGGCAACCTGATGGTACAGCCCAGCATGTTCCTGGCACTCATCAGGAAGTCTGTACTTGTTAATCTTCACCATCTCTGCAAAGTTCATTCGTCCGTATCCTCCCCATATTCATCAAACATTTCATCAAACTCATCATCAACCATGTCTCCATCAATGAATGGTTCATCCTCCTCAATGTCTGGTTCATCTTCATTTGGATCAAATTCTTCCTCATCAAGAAAATCATCCTCTAAATCTTCCATAGGTTTCTCCTTTTCTGGGTCTATTAAACTATTAGCCAACTCAATCTGCACCTTGCCCCCATTTCTCTTTGCTTTGATTGCAGCAGCAGAAAGCTGCAATTTTGAATCCGTCTTTCTTTCTTTTGGTAAAACATTTCCAGCCAACTTTACAATATATGCAAGAATTGATTCAAACTTCTTAGTTTCAGTTTTTGTAAAATCAGTCCCATTCTTTCCAGCAGTCAGCTTAATTCCAAAGTAAGTGGCTATCTCTCGAACTAATGTAATAGGAACTTGATACTTTTCTGAAAGCTCTTTACTTGTCATTTGCTCACTCCTTCTTATACATATATTATATCACATTCTTTAAGAAATTGTTCGCAAACATGCTAAAGTTATTCCAAATTTTCCATTATTGTAGGTTGGCTCGGAAAAAGCTTCAAGAGCCAGCATTGCTCGTGGACTTTTCTTTCCATTCAAAAGCACTGCATTCATGTAGCCAAGCACTGCATACCGCACATTTTCTGAATCAGCAAGCTTGCCATTTGCTGAAAGTTTCTTCAATAGAGATGCAATAGCTATCCAGTTACTTCTCTCATCAAGCAATGCTCTGCATAGCTCAATCACTTCAGCATCATCTTCTGTAATATGGTTATGCTTGATAAACTTTATCTGTTCTGCTTCATCAAGCTCTATCACTTGTTCAAGCAACACTAATGCTCTTCGTGGGCAGCCATCTGAAGCTATTGCAATTTCTTCAAGCACTTCCTGCGAAATGGAAAGTTCTTCAAGTTTTATTACTCTTTTCAGCAATTTTACAAGCTGTTCTTCCTTCAAAAGCGAAAACTTCACTTCTGTACATCGTGTTTTCAGTGCAGGTATTAGCTTTTGTGTATCAGTTGTACAAAGAATAAAGTAGACATGAGCAGGAGTTTCTTCGAGTGGCCT
>Ga0209340_1000772_pt1 | contig 29496 bp, 21 predicted proteins | sample EPASupsiteSAE323_FD_187266 | JGI IMG/M metagenome (GOLD analysis project Ga0209340, IMG submission 187266) | Bioremediated contaminated groundwater from EPA Superfund site, New Mexico - Sample SAE3-23 (SPAdes) (version 2) | ecosystem: Environmental > Aquatic > Deep subsurface > Groundwater >... | reverse complement strand
CCCAGCCATTATAATAGCCTTCATTTTAGCCCTCCTTTCGAATATTTTATATATTTAATAATAATCTAAATATCATTTACAACATTGTGAACGAGACAAAATGAGTAAAATTGGATTGAGGTGAATTAATACCTTTGGACGAATACTAACAATGTACCCATTAATATTATACAATATTATCCGATTTATGTCCAAAAATATTAATAAATGCTATAATGATTTCAACGTTTACAGAAAGGTGCAGGTATCATGGGAGAATTGAGGGTTGTATCCGAATACAAACCCCTTGGGGATCAACCAAATGCTATAAGGGAACTTTCTAATGCAATAAAAAGGGAAGAAAAAGCTCAAACTCTTCTTGGAATTACGGGCTCGGGAAAAACCTTTACCATTGCGAATGTAATCCAGGAGGTTCAGAAACCTACGCTTGTTATTGCCCATAATAAGACTCTTGCTGCACAGCTTTGCAGTGAATTCAAAGAGTTCTTTCCAAACAATGCCGTCGAATACTTCGTAAGCTATTATGATTACTATCAGCCTGAAGCGTATATTCCAAGCACAGACACTTATATAGAGAAGGATTCATCAATAAATGACGATATAGATAAACTTAGGCATTCAGCAACTGCTTCACTTTCGGAGAGAAAGGATGTAATAATAGTTGCGAGTGTCTCTTGCATTTATGGTTTGGGAGACCCTATTGATTATAACAATATGGTATTATCATTGAGACCAGGAATGAGAAAAAACAGAGACGAAGTAGTAAAGCGGCTTGTCTATATGCAGTATGAGAGAAATGATATTGCTTTTTTCAGAGGGAAATTTCGGGTTAGAGGTGACATATTAGAAATATTTCCTGCTGATGAATCTGAGAAAGCATTGCGAATAGAGTTCTTTGGAGATGAAGTAGAAAAAATAAGCGAAATAGATGTTCTTACCGGTAAAATCTTGGGAATAAGGAGCCACTGCGTTGTTTTCCCCGCATCACACTATGTAACAACACCCGAGAAGATGCAGAAAGCAATTAAATCAATTGAGCAGGAGCTTGAAGAAAGAGTTGCAGAGTTAAAGGCACACGACAAAATTCTCGAAGCACAAAGACTTCTTCAAAGAACAAATTTTGACTTAGAGATGATGCAAGAAATTGGGTTTTGTCAGGGTATAGAGAATTACTCAAGACATATCAGCGGAAGAGAATTAGGAAGCGCGCCGTTTACTCTTATGGATTATTTCCCTAAGGATTTTTTACTGGTAGTTGACGAATCACATGTTACGATTCCACAGGTGGGAGCAATGTATTATGGTGACCGCTCAAGAAAGGATGCTTTGGTTGAATATGGATTCCGGCTTCCTTCAGCTTACGATAACAGACCGCTTTGTTTTGAAGAGTTTGAAAATAAGGTCAATCAAGTTATTTTTGTAAGTGCAACACCTGGTAAGTATGAGCGAAGCCATTCGAAAATTGTTGAACAGGTAATTAGGCCAACAGGGCTTATAGACCCCAAAATAGAGGTTCATCCTATTACAGGACAAATTGACCATTTGATTGGACAGATAAGAGAAAGAGCAGAGAAGGGACATAGAGTTCTTGTAACAACTCTTACAAAGAAAATGTCTGAGGATTTAACTGATTACATGAAGGAAATAAATATCAGAGTAAGGTATTTGCATTCGGATATTGATACTATTGAAAGAATGCAGATATTGCGTGAGTTAAGGCTTGGAGAGTTTGACGTCTTGGTTGGAATAAATTTGCTGAGAGAGGGGCTTGACCTTCCAGAGGTTTCGCTTGTAGCAATACTTGATGCAGACAAACCCGGGTTCCTTCGTTCGGAAACTTCATTGATACAGACAATAGGTCGTGCGGCTCGAAATGTTGAAGGTAAGGTTATAATGTATGCGGATGTGCTTACCGATGCCATGGAAAAAGCAATAGGAGAGACCAATAGAAGAAGAAGTCTTCAGATTCAATACAATAAAGAAAATAATATCACACCAAAAAGTATAGAAAAAGGAGTTCGTGATGTTATACAGGCAACAAAAGTGGCTGAAGATGAAGGAGAATACAAGGTATCTTTTGCAAAAGGCGCAAGTGCCGGAGATATAAAGAGAGAAATAAACAAGCTCACGTTGGAAATGAAGGATGCTTCATCCAATCTGCAGTTTGAGAGGGCAGCTGAATTGAGGGATAGAATTAAGAACTTGGAAAAAGAGATTGAATAAAAAATACCAAAGTATAATGATTTAAAAGAACTAGCAATAGGTTCCTATTTAAACATAGAAAAAGGCCACAATTCACGTGGCCTTTCGCTTCATTTCATACTGGGATTTTTACATCAAACAGTTTGCTTGTTTTGCTAATGCTATGTGCATTGTCGAAAACCAATCCTTTGCATTGTGCCTGATACACTTTTCTAACGCAATCATGCTCATACCGCAAAGCTGCTACACTTTGGTTTCCGTTCATGGATTCTTTAAGCAAAATTGCGGAGTTCATTTCCTTCAACCGCCGCCGGGCTTCCTTATAGTTTTTGTCAAAAACATTGACGAGGGCTAAGAGAATTTCGCTCTTTATCCTCATATCGCTCTGAGAAATTCCTGAAGCGGAGCCGAAAGCTAAAAGAGCAGAAGAAAAGTCTTTCCTTCTTAAAGAAAAAATACCCTTCGCAATTTCACACAGACAAAGTTCTTCTCTTGAAAGCCTATGTGCCTTTCTTCTTCTGTTATTATGATTTGCAAGAAGAAAATCAGCAATTTTTGCAGCTTTGATATAGTGGCCACGTGCCATAGCTTTCTTCATTTCTTGGAAATTCTGGTTACTACTTTCGATGTCAAAGAAGAAAAATTTTACAGAATTTACGATAGGGGTGTCCTTTTTCAAATCATTACCTCCTTAATTTTAAGACGACTTTTTTAACTGACAAGAAGAAACCTCCTTGCTTACCACCTCCTGCAAAATTTTGATGAAGAAATTATTTGTTTAACATTTAAACATAACAGATTAATTATACTATATGAAAATAATTAAGACAATTATGAATTGTTTAACTTATGATTAACTTACTATAACGGCATATAAAAAATGACGCAGAAAATTAAAAAAGAATATTTAATAAAATGTAAAAGTCGTTCTAAAAAAAATTAAAACGACTTTAGTCTGCAAAATGCTACTCCAGTTTTTAATGTGGCGGCGGAGATTTTTTTATTGGAATCTTGATTGTGAATTCAGAACCTTCCCCAACCTTGCTGGTTACATTTATTGTTCCGTGGTGCTTTTCGATTATATTGTATACTATTGATAACCCAAGTCCTGTTCCAACTCCCACCCCTTTGGTGGTAAAGCCAGGATCAAAAATCTTTTTTATTGTCTCATCAGACATACCTATACCTGAGTCTTTAATCTTTATCGTGACAAAGTGCTCATCTGAACGTGTTGATATCCATATTGTTCCTGAATCTGGTATTGCGTCAATGGTATTTGCGATAATATTCATGAATACCTGATTTAATTGATTTGGATAGCATAATATGGATGGCACATTTCCGTAATCTTTTACAATTTCAATTCTTGACTTTAGCTTATTACTAAGAAGTATCAGGGTTGAATCTATGCCTACATGGATATCTGCCTCTTTAAATTCAGATTCATCAAGTCTGGCAAAGTTCCTTAGACTTTTTACGATGGATAGAATTCTGTCACAGGCAATGAGATTTGTTTTATTTGCATCATCAAGTTTTTGAACCAGAGAAGCAGCGCTAGGGTCTTCAATGATACTTTCAGTCATTTTTAATCTTGAAATTAGCGTATTGTAAAGACCTACATTGCAATTAATTGCACCAATTGGGTTGTTTATTTCATGTGCAACTCCTGCAACTAGCATTCCTAACGAAGCCATCTTCTCGTGCTGGACTAATTGAGTTTGAGTATCCTTAAGCTTTGAGTATGCATTATCTAAGTACATGAGGGTTTTTTCGAGACTATCGGCTGCTTTTTTTGCAGTTCTTTTTTCTTTGTTGGCCTGTTCATATATAGCAGTTTCTTTACGGATGATATGTATAAAAAAAGAGGAGGTAAGTATTAATGAGACTGTGATGCTTTCAAACTGAGCAGTACTTATTGTTGAAAAAAACAATTCCTTATTAATAATGAAGGCTGTAATCATTATTAATAAAGTCGATACAGCACTGAAAACAAGAATGGAATATCTGCCGTAAAGTACACTTAAAGCTATAACAGGGAAAAATACGAATACATTATCAATGGCACCTTTTTCGTTTGCCAGAACAGTCAATATTGCTATACTAAAAAAAATGGGAAATATGTATTTAAGGTAATTAACACAAAACCTTATTATATTTAGAACATTTATAAAAAGTATAATAAATAAAATGATAAGAAGAGTATTTAATCTTTGATTAAGGGGTAAATCATTAGCAAATATGAATGTGAAAATGTAGAGAATTAATCCAATATTAGCAATCATCAAAATTTGTTTATTGACTTTTGATGTGTCAAAGAATGAATAATCATTACTATCTTCGCGGTTTTCATTTTCTAATTTAGTTTTATACAATCTATTTTTTTCCATTAAAAGGATAACTCCTTAATAAATATTTTTAATTATTTATTTTTTTCTGGAAAAGATGAAATTTAATAGGTATGATATCTGTATAACTATCTAACATTAATTATAAACTCCGTATTGTAATAAATCAACAAGGAACGGAGTTCGGAAAGGGCATATAGCATTACTAAGTAAAATTAATAAACATTAAGAGGTAAAAAATGACGAGAAACACGATTTTGATTAAGGGAGCAAGAGAGCATAATCTGAAGAATATAGATGTTGAGATTCCGAGGGATAAACTTGTTGTTATAACTGGGCTAAGCGGGTCAGGAAAATCATCGCTTGCCTTTGATACAATTTATGCTGAAGGTCAAAGGAGATACGTCGAATCCTTATCAGCTTATGCAAGACAATTCTTAGGTCAAATGGAGAAACCTGATGTTGATTACATTGAAGGTCTTTCCCCAGCTATATCAATTGACCAGAAAACAACCAGCAAAAATCCACGTTCAACAGTGGGAACTGTAACCGAAATATATGATTATCTTAGGCTTCTTTTCGCACGAATAGGAATACCACACTGTACTGAGTGTGGGAGAGAAATAGCACAGCAGTCTGTTGACCAGATTGTGGACAAGATTATGGAATTGCCAGAAGGTACAAAGATTCAGCTGCTTTCTCCGATTATCAGAGGAAGAAAAGGAGAGCATAATAAGATATTTGAAGATGCTAGAAAGTCAGGATTTGTAAGGGTCAGAATAAATGGCGAAATCAAAGATTTAAGCGAAGAAATTATTCTGGATAAAAATAAAAAACATAATATTGAAATTGTTGTGGATAGGCTTGTAATAAAGTCTGACGTAGCATCACGTATGGTAGATTCATTAGAGACTGTTCTGGGAATGTCAGGAGGGCTTGCTCTCGTTGTAGTTGCAGATGGACAAGAAATGCTTTTTAGCCAAAATTTTGCTTGTAGTGATTGCGGAATTAGTATAGGGGAATTGACTCCAAGAATGTTTTCATTCAATAGTCCATATGGTGCATGTGCAAAATGCAGTGGATTAGGGACGCTAATGGAAATAGACCCTGACTTGGTGATGCCAGATAAAACAAAATCAATAAGTGAAGGCGGGATTGTTGCTGCTGGATGGAACTTTTCAAGTGATAGTTATTCAGCAATGCTGCTCAAGGGGTTGGCAAATAAGTATGGGTTTGATTTGAACACTCCAATTAATGAGTTGAAGTCGAGAATACTTGATATTGTTCTTTATGGAACAAAGGGAGAAAAGTTTTTAGCTACACGTTTGGCAGAGTATGGCGGAGGTTCCTATATGACTTCGTTCGAAGGTATAATTAATAGCCTTCAGAGAAGATACAAAGAGACACAATCCGAATACGCGCGAGAATACTATGAAGGCTTGATGAGTGATAAACCCTGTCCTGATTGCAGGGGTGCTAGATTAAAAAAAGAGACTTTAGCCATTACTGTCGGAAATAAAAATATTAATGAAGTATCCAATTACAATATAAAGCAAGCTAGGTCATTTTTTAGAGACTTGAATCTTTCCGAGAAAGATAAAACAATTGGGCAGAGGATATTTAAGGAGATTGATGCAAGACTTGGATTCCTCGAAGATGTAGGGCTTGATTATCTTTCTCTCTCAAGACCTGCTGGTACCTTGTCAGGAGGAGAGGCTCAGAGAATCCGTTTGGCAACACAGATAGGATCAGGATTGATGGGAGTTTTATATATACTTGATGAACCGAGTATAGGCCTCCATCAAAAAGATAATGAAAAACTATTGAAAACTCTCATAAGATTGCGTGATATTGGTAATACGCTTATAGTTGTCGAGCATGACGAAGACACCATCTATACAGCTGACCACGTAATCGATATTGGACCAGGACCTGGAGTTCATGGAGGATTCCTTGTAGCGCAGGGGAATGTTGATGTAATAAAGGCTTGTAGTGAATCGTGGACAGGTAAGTATCTTAGTGGAGAATTAAAAATAGAGATGCCTGAGAAAAGAAGACAAGCTGGAGATAAATGGCTTGAAGTTATTGGAGCAAGAGAAAACAATTTGAAGAACATTAATGTGAGCATACCTATTGGTTTGTTTACCTGTATAACTGGCGTTTCAGGTTCTGGAAAAAGCTCGTTTGTTAATGAAATATTGTATAAACGGCTTGCTGGAGAATTAAACAGAGCTAGGATGAAACCAGGGTTGCATGATGCAATAAAAGGTATGGAGCAGCTTGATAAAGTTATTGATATTGATCAATCTCCAATAGGAAGAACGCCAAGGTCTAATCCTGCTACCTACGCAGGAGTTTTTGACCATATCCGCGATGTTTTTTCTCAGACAATCGAAGCCAAAACAAGAGGATACAAGACAGGAAGGTTCAGTTTTAATGTGAAAGGTGGTCGATGCGAATCATGTAGTGGAGATGGTTCGCTAAAGATAGAAATGCACTTTCTTCCTGATGTATATGTAACCTGTGACGTGTGTAAAGGGAAAAGATATAATCGAGAAACCCTTGAGGTTAGATACAAGGGTAAAAACATTGCAGAAGTACTTGATATGACCATAGAAGAAGCCTTGGATTTCTTTAAAAATATACCCAAAATCCAAAGAAAGCTACAAACCCTTTTTGATGTCGGATTGGGATATATTAAGCTTGGACAATCTTCTACCACCCTTTCTGGTGGAGAGGCTCAGCGTGTAAAGTTAGCTACAGAATTAACCAAGAAAAGTACAGGGAGGACCATGTACATTTTGGACGAGCCTACAACAGGATTACACATGGCTGATGTGCACAGGCTTGTAGAGATTTTGCATAGACTTGTTGAGGCGGGCAATTCTGTTGTTGTTATTGAGCACAATCTGGATGTAATAAAAACTGCTGATTACATTATTGACTTGGGGCCAGAAGGTGGAGATAGAGGTGGAAGAGTAATTGCGCAGGGAAATCCTGAAGAAATAGTTAAGTGTAAAGAATCATACACAGGGAAATTTCTTGAAAAGAAGCTGAATAGTTAATGAATAACGAAAAAACAAATTCCGGTTTTTTTTAATAGCAACGAAAAGATGCCTTACGGGTAAATGTCTTTAGGGCTTATCATCAAACACTTTTCTTAGAAGTATCCCTTACGGGTCAATGAAAAAAATCTCCATTTTATTCTTTCGTTATTCCTACAAAATTTGATAGATATAAGAAAATGAGCTATATGTATTTTTTCTAATCAAATGAACGACATTATAATCGAAGTAAACGGAATAAAAAGCTGTTTGTATATAAATACATGCATTGTAGGCGAAAAATATTGACGCAGTATTACAATGAGCTATACTCTAGATAACGACTTAGGTTATGACAATTTTTCGACATGGGCCACCAAAAGGTGGCTTTTTCTTATTTGTAGCGCTAAATTTTGTTTTAAGAATAAATATAAAGTGGTTGACAGTTGACAGTTAACAGTTGACAATTGTATTAATACTAATTTGTGTCTAAAACATTATATTCTTTGCGGTAAATTTCCCGTTATGCATCGTTGTTGTCAACTTCCATAAAACAATTAGGCAAGTCTCCTTCGCCTTGCCTAACGATAATTTTCCTCACAAATAATTACAACATTTTAAACGCAAATTAGTATAAGGACTTTACATAAGGAGAAAAAAATATGGGAAAAGAAATCGAAAGAAAATTTTTGGTTTTAAGCGATAAATTTAGAGATAATTTTGAAGGGACTCTATATAAGCAAGGATACATAAGCAGTGACCCTCAGCATATAGTAAGAGTAAGGATTACTGCTAAAGAAGCATACATAACACTTAAAGGAGAGCTTAAAGGAGTCACAAGGGCAGAATACGAGTATCCCATACCCGTTAACGATGCCAATGAAATATTGGATATACTTTGCGAAAAACCTCTTATTGAAAAAACCAGGTACAAGGTTGATTACAAGGGATTTCTCTGGGAGATAGATGTGTTCCATGGTGATAATGAGGGCTTGGTTATAGCTGAAATAGAGCTCGCAAATGAGGAAGTGGATTTTCACAAGCCAGAATGGCTTGGAGTAGAAGTAACGCAAGATATGAGGTATTATAATTCAAATTTGATAAAAAACCCATATAATAATTGGAATAAAGGATAAACAGGACTTTTGGATTAAGGTGAAGAGGATGAGAGCCTTAACGGTGGTAACCATCGGATAAGACTAGGATTCGAGGGCAATTTTTTTATTATAATAATTAGTAGATGCTTTCGAAAAGTCTTCGCCAGAATTACTTTGAGAAGCTAACACCTGTCTAATACTTTCAACGTGTTTAATATATTCTTTTATATTCTTGTCCATGTCATCAAAAATTTGCAATAAATCAATTTGAAGTGGACTACTATCAGCCTTTGCAGTACCTACTATAATCTCATTTTGAATACGATGAGCGTCTTTTATTATACTTTTATAGATATCAGTTAGCAGTTCTGGATTTAAGCCTGAGTTTAGAGAAAATGCCTGAAGAGCGTTAAATATCTCTGCTTCCCGCTCTGGTTGAAAAACTGGAGTATTGTTATCAAGTTTTGTTTCTGCAACCAAAGGTATTATGGACATTCGTTGAAGAAGTATATATCTTAAAGCTGTATCTAATTGATCAAGGTATTTACGAATAACCTGCAAGTCCAATTTTTACACCTTCCTTTTTAAAATGGTTTTATTTTACTTTTCCATATATCGTTTAATTTTCTGAGTAGTAGTCTTTATAAAATCATTTTTCTTAATTGTGAACTCACGAATGTATTTATATATAGGCATCTTTTTATTAACTTGTTTGATTTCTTGATCAATCAATGAATGTAATTCTTCATCTGTTAAAAGCTTATTAGAAAATGTAGCTTCAATATAATCATTGTTAATTACAACGGTTGCACAGAGCTTTATATCACCATTGTCTTCGTGTTTTTCCCAAACCATAGATTCCTTTATATAAGGGCTTTTGTTTAAGATTGATTCAAGCTCTTCAGGAAATACGTTCTTCCCATTTTTTAGAACTATAACGTTTTTCTTTCTTCCTGTAATGTGCAAAAATTCATCTTTATCAAAGTAACCAAGATCGCCAGTATAAAACCAATCATCTTTCAGTACTTTTTTTGTAGCTTCCTCATTATTAAAATATCCAATCATTACATTTGGGCCTTTTGTAACTATTTCCCCTATTCCTTCCGCGTTTGTATTTTCTATTCTTACCTGCACCTGAGGGAGTACTACACCAGGAGAATCATTTTTACATTTCCTGTCATTATTTCCTACCACTAGCGGAGAGCATTCTGTTAGTCCGTATCCTTGCAGAAATCTTATTCCAATATCGTTGAACCATTTTGAAACGCCAGAATCGATTGAAGCTGCACCACAAATGAGAAGTCGTATGTGTCCGCCAAACCCATCATGGATTTGCTTAAAAAGCTTTTTAGTTGGATTTATATTTAGAAACTTTCTGCAGAAATTACTGTATTTTATTGCTATGTTCATTTTGGTTATTGCCCCATGTTTTTTTGCTACCTGTTCAATTACCTTTTTATACATATTTTCGTAAATTAATGGAACTGAACACATTACTGTTGCTTTAAATTCCTTGAGATTTTTTGCAATGTGTTTTAATCCTTCGCAAAAAGCGATACAAGAGCCCGCGTAAATTGCTGAAAGAAACCCACAGGTGAATTCAAATGTGTGGTGCAAAGGGAGGAAAGAGAGAAAGACGTCATCTGGATGTGTTTTAACTACTGACATAATATCCATAAGGTTTGCACAAAGATTTTTATGTGAGAGCATAACGGCTTTCGAAAATTCGCTGGTGCCTGATGTAAAAAGCATTATACCCATTTTATCATTGTCAACTTTTGCATTAATAAAATCTTTATCACCAGATTTTAATAGCTTCTCTCCTGCGTTAACTAACTCTTTGTAAGAAAGAAAGTTGCCTTCATCAGATTCTTTGTCTATTCCAATATAATGCTTAATTGTCGGGCAAGTAGTGACAAGCTCTTTTACTGTTTCCTCGAGTTTTTCTGAATATATTATTGCGTCAGCTTCAGCTGTATGGATTATATTTTCGAGTTCTTCGACAGGCAATGCCTTATCAATAGGAACAACAATACCGGTTCCCCCAGCTATGGCAAAGTATGAAACTGCCCATTCATATCTGTTCTCTGATAATATTGCAATTCGAGCATCTTTCAAATTTAAGTTCATTAATGCAGTACCCAAAGAATCAACTTCAGTTTTAAAATCGCCATAAGAAACAGATTGGATTTCTTTGACGCCTTTCTTTTTAAAGGTAAATGCTGTATTAAGATTAAAAAGTTTACAACTTTGTTCAAGTAAATCTTTAAGATTTATTATTTGCCTAACTTGATAGAATGCGATGCTTTGCAAAGTCTTTTCTTCCCTTCGAATAGGTATAGTTAGTAACCAATTATATTTACTTAAATATTACTAAATATAATTGATAATGTATATATTTCTAACTATTTATTAAACAATAATTTTTTTGAAGTTATCTTTAGAATAAAATGAGCCCCCTTGGGGGCTCATTTTATTCTAAAGATAACTTCATCATTTACCGTTACTGGATCGGTTACAATAAAGCTGTGGTAATCAGCATACTTAATACCCATTTCTTTAAGAAATTCAGAATTTAAATTGCCATTTTGAGCCTCTTTATAGGAGACGATCATTTGATGATTCTTGGTATTTAAGATGATGTTTACTTTTTGGTCAAAATTTGCATCTTTTCTTTGGTCATACCAAGTAAATGAGTATAATATACTTAGTGCCAAAAGCCCCACGATTAAGGGAAATATCCATCCTTTTATTATTTTTTTCATGAGTAGCCCTCCTTGCATTTTATACGACTGTTATCTTGTCTTCAATAAGAGGCATTAATTTAGCTGCCACCGAAATATCTCTTTAAAAAATAATGATATCCCAAACCGTTTATAAACCAAATAAAATATAGACTACCACCTCCTAAAATTATTCTGGAAGATAAGCATAAAAACATATTTATACAATTTTTTATTTTATCATAAAACTACAGAAAAGTGAACAGGTAGGTTATAAGAAAATTCAAGAGAAAATATATAAAAGAAGGGATTCAGGTAAAAACCTAAATCCCTATTCATTGAAAAGAAATTGGGAGCGGAGGAGATTGCAAAAGAGGAAACTTGGGTTCCTCTTTTAACTGAGCAAAATTGGCGGAAAACTCGCCGCTCGTCGCGTACTGTTGTATTTTTGGAAAGCAGGTTTTCCTGCGGTAATAACTTTAAAGGATATGTTTGATAAAAATATAAATTTCTTTAATATTTTTTCCGATATAGAAAGTATGCTATTAATGCTATTCAAAATCATTAATATAAAAAGGAGAAATTATGAATAAGACAATAGCAAAGACACTAATACTGACAGTTACTATTGTTTTATGCTTGCTACTCATGGGTCAGATGGTATTTGCGGAGGCATCAACAGCACCCAGTGCCAGTGATATAACAATAGAGAACAACCCTGAGGGTTCATTGGACAGTATTACTATAGACAAGGTTATTTCTGGCGATATTGTTTATGTGTATAGTGTGGCAACTAAAGGAATCCCGATTGCATCAGCATTGGCAAGCAGCACAACAGTACAAATACGAATTAACCAGATAGGCAAAACAGCAGGTAAGTTGTACATTTCGATGATTTCTTCAGGCAAAACGGAAAGTGCACGTACAGAAAAAGCTTATAGCGAGGAGAGTAGCATTTCTGCAATTTTGGCAGAGGCTGTTATGATATCAAATTATCCTGTTGGTGAACTTGATGAAATTACTGTGGATTCTAGTAGTCTAACAATCGGAGATGTTATAAGGGTATACACCATAGCATCGGGAGGAAGTCCAATTGTATCAAACGTGGTATCTTCTGAAACGACAAAAATGTACCTCTACCAATTAGGCATATCTGCAGGTAGCGCTTATCTGGCAGTTACACGTGGAAACAGTACGAGTGCTCGTACAAAGGTCTCCTATTTAGCAGAGCCAATATCGGCATCTCCATCAACAACAAATATAACGGTAACAAATAATAATTATGGCACGTCGGATACTGTAGCTGTAACAGGATTGACAGTTGGTGATGTTGTTAATGTTTACACTGCTGCTACAAGCGGAACATTGCTTGGGACAGCTACAGTAGAAAGTGAAGAAACATCTGCGACTGTTACTATCGTACAGCTTGGAACGAAGAATGGGGCTGTTTACATAGAAGTGGCAACTCCGCATAAACGACTAAGTGTACGTACGAAAGCTTATTATCCGGCAGAAGGAGTATCGAATTCGCCAATTACTGACAATATAACGGTAACGAATAGTGTTTACGGCATATATGATACTGTAGTCGTAGATAGATTAAATGTATATGATATAGTTAAAGTATATGGTGTTTCATCTGGAGGAGCTGCATTAGGGACAGCAACAGTAGAAGATGATGAAACGTCAGCAACTATAACAATTGATCAGCTCGGAACAAAAGCAGGAACTGTATATGTAACTGTAACCAGCACAGGGAAGACTGAGAGCATACGTACATCAAAGACATATACTTCTGAAGTGACGGCAGCACCACTAGCAGCGAATATAATAGTTGCAAACAATTTTTATGAAACTAGTGATGCTATAAAAGTAATAAAGTTAACTGAAGGTGATATAGTTACAGTATATCAGGCTTCAACAGGAGGGGCTGTACTTGGAACAGCAACAGTAGAAGATGGAGCAACTACTGCAACAATAACCGTTTCTCAGCTTGGAACAGCTGCCGGGAAGGTATATGTGAGTATTACAACAACAGGTAAGTCCGAAAGTGTTCGTACAGCTAAAGCTTATAGCAAAGAAGCAGGTAGTTGAGAAGCTTAAAAGTGATGTTAAAGCTATTGCTGAAGTTAAATTGACTTGAAGGAAAAAATAACAGGTGTGAAAACCCATACAAAAAGACTTGGGGATGAAATGTCAATAGTAAAGAATTATGTTATAGGCGTTGATGCAAAACTAAATGAGCATGAATTAATATTGAAAAGAGTTAAATAAAAATTTTAAAAAATGTTACTACTTTACCCCAAAATACACAAAGAGGGATTCAGGTAAAAACCTGAATCCCTTCTGCTTACTGGTGCGAGAAAGGGGACTTGAACCCCTACGTCCTTGCGGACACTAGAACCTGAATCTAGCGAGTCTGCCAATTCCACCACTCTCGCATTACTTCTAGCAGAACATATTATACAGCAACAGATTAAACAAATCAACTACATGCGTACTTGTTTTATGCGACAAGCTTTGAAATAATTCTTTCAATTTTAGTAATTTAATCATATAATTATTTACAAAAATATATTTAATTATTTGTTGCGGAATGTCTTCCTTAAATTATAGCGAGACGGATGATTATTTTGTTAAAAAAAAGACGTAAAGGAGGTAATAGAACCATGAGTAGTGAAGCGACAATTTATTTTCAGGGTAAAATATTTAATCATGAAAACGGGGAGACTATGGCATTGGTGCTTGCTTTTTCTTTTTTAAAGGACGAGAAGTACTACTTAGTTGGGTTCGAGTTGGATGTTGAATCTCTTGGGTTAGATATGAAATTAGGGGGAGAGCCAGTACAGTGTTTTGATATAGATCTCTCAGAGCTTGAATTCCAAATATACCCATGCTTTATTACTGAAAAAGAATTTATTTTACGTGATTTCGAAAGCGATGAAGAGCGTCAGGAAGTGGAAGCATATTATACACAAAATTTTGCGATGGCGATATTTGGTGATGTATTTAGCAGGATCGCTTGTTCACTAAACTAATTGTATTTAAAAGGTTGTTGATTTCAACAACCTTTTTTCTTTTATTATAATGCTAGGAAAGCTTGAGCAACGGCTAGTAATTCTTGTTTAAAGAGTAAATAATAATGTATAATAATAACTGGACATAATTTAGAAAGGACAATACCAATGAGGAGAACATTTATAATTGTAATTGCTATAGTTGCTTTGCTTTGTGGATGCAAGGTTCAGGAAAAAGAATATAACGATAATAATATTCCTTACAAACAAGGTGAAAATATTATTAAGAAAAAAGTTGAAGAACAGCCTGAGAATAAAACAGGCTTAAAAAGTAATCAAATGGGTAAAATTATGATTCTCATGTATCATAAAATCACAGAAAAGGAAACTGATGATTGGACCCGTTCATTTGAAAATTTTAAAAATGACTTGCAAGTTCTTTACGATAAAGGATATAGGCCTATCAGCCTAAAGGATTATATTGATGGGAAAATAGATATTCCCATCGGGTTTACTCCGATTGTATTCACATTTGACGATGGAACCGCCGGGCAGTTTAATATGATTGAAAAGGATGGTATTCTTAAAGCAAATCCTAAGTCGGCAGTTGGGATTATAGAGGAATTCAACAAGACACATCCGGACTTTGGTATAAAGGGTACCTTTTTTATAAATTATACAAGTTTTTTTCCAGGTAAAGGTTCATCTGAGCAAAAGCTAAAATACTTGGTGGACAAGGGGTTTGAAATAGGTAATCATACAGTGAGCCATATCAACTTGAAAAAAGCAGCTTCTCCTGAAGTTATTGAGCAAGAAATAGGAGGCCATGTAAAGAAAACAGGTCAGTTGATAAAAGGATATATAGTTGATGAATTGGCCTTGCCACTTGGGATCTCTTCCAAGAAGTTTCCACAGTATATAGCGGAAGGCGAATATCAAGGAATAAAGTATAAGAATAGAGCAATATTGCTTGTCGGTTCTAATCCCGCACTATCTCTGTTTGATAATAGCCGCAATCTTTTAAAACTACCAAGAATCAGAGCAAGAGGGAAAAGTCCGGTTAGTGAGGATATGTACTATTGGCTGGATTATTTTGATAAGAATCCAGGACAGAGGTTTGTAACTGGAAGTTGACGCCCCCAATCTATCTTTCACCCACAATCGGGAGAAACGAACGGTATTCCTTCGAAAGATTTCTTTTCGTTCCCCTTGAAGTGAGGGGAAGATAGAAGGGGAGCTTTATTATTTAAAAAACTATTTTAAATTTTAAAAAATGTGTTAAAATAAATTCTATGTTATTTTTAGGAGAGAAAAAATGAATGAAGAAATAAGACTTCAGAAATTCCTTGCAGATTGTGGAGTTGCATCTAGAAGAAAGAGCGAGGAGTTAATAACTGAGGGCAAGGTTAAGGTTAACGGGAAACTGGTGACCGAACTGGGGACGAAGGTTATACAAGGGAAAGACAAAGTGACTGTTGAAGGCAAAGAACTTGAACAGCGCAAAGGCAATATTTATATTATGCTAAATAAACCTGAGGGATATATCACAACAGCACGTGAACAGTTCAACAGACATTTCATTATGGAATTGCTTACTGATGTACAAGAAAGGGTGTTTACTGTTGGAAGGCTTGATATGGATACTTCGGGGTTAATAATTCTTACAAATGACGGGGATTTTGCTTATAAAATTACCCATCCAAAGAATAAAATTAATAAGACTTACATTGCTGAGGTTAAAGGATTTCCAGATTCAGCAGAAATGTCAAAATTCAAAAAAGGCTTAAAAATCGAAGATTATACTACTGCTCCTGCAGAAATAAGACTTGTTGCGAAAAAGAAGTTTTCAAGTATTGTGGAGATAATAATCCATGAAGGAAGAAACCGACAGGTTAAAAAAATGTGCGAAAACATAGGACATAATGTAATAAGTCTTCAAAGAGTTGCTTTGGGGGGATTGGAGCTTGGTAGCTTACCTTTGGGAAAGTGGAAACACTTGACGAAAAAAGAGCTTGATAGAATATTTAATTAAAAATGAGTTTTATGTTATTAAATGAATAGATTTTAGGGATAAGCTATATCTGAAAAATACGTTTTTAGGAGGGAAAATGCTTACCAATATAATTGTTTTGATTGCTAGTTTGGTGGTTATACTTGTAAGCTGTGAATTGTTCACAAATGCAATTGAATGGTTTGGTAAAAAGCTAAAGGTTGGAGAAGGAATTGTTGGCAGCGTTTTTGCAGCTGTTGGGACATGCCTTCCTGAGACATTGGTGCCTATAATAGCGATTTTTTCCGGAAGCGCTGAAGGTGGAGAAGTTGGAATTGGAGCAATTGCAGGAGCGCCTTTCATGCTAAGTACGCTTGCTTTCTTTATAACCGGTTTGGCAGTTGTGCTTTATACTGCAGGCAAGAAAAGAACAAAAGAAATGAATATTAATTCAGAGATAATTAGCCGAGATATAATGTTTTTCATTTTTGTATATTCGGTTGCTATACTTGCAAGCTTTGTAAAAATTAGGACCTTTCATTACGGTGTTTCTGCCTTTTTGATTTTGGCTTATGGTTACTATGTTTATCTTACATCAAAGCGGGATAGCCATAGTGATGAAGAGCTTGAAGAACTTAAATTTGCGAAGCTTTTAAAGTACGAAAATAATATGCGGTTAATACTTATTCAATTAGCTGTTTCCATGACGGGAATTATTCTGGGTGCTGAATTTTTCGTAAAGGCTATGGAGAGTACTGCTCATATATTAAATATTTCCCCATTGATTATAGCTCTTATTCTTGCACCAGTTGCGACAGAGTTGCCTGAAAAATTTAATAGTGTAATTTGGGTAGGCAAGAAAAAAGATACACTTGCACTTGGAAATATAACCGGAGCAATGGTGTTCCAAAGTTGTATTCCTGTTTCGGTAGGACTGTTATTTACATCATGGAATTTGAATGATATTGCTCTATTTAGCGCGTTGGTTTCAATACTATCAGCACTTATGAATTATGTAAGCCTGAAAATCAACAACAAGATGTCGCCATATGTACTTATGCTCAGTGGGTTTTTCTATCTGGCGCTAATTGCTTATATTGTAATAACCGTGTTCTAGAAAATAAAAATTATATATTGACTAAAAGGAGTGTTTACAATGGAATTATGGTTTACTGAAGACCAAACCCCTGAAATGAGGATTTCGTGCAGAGTAAAAGAAGTACTTTATTCAGACAAAAGTGAATATCAGGACATTGCTATATATGATACCGAACAGTTTGGAAGAATGCTTGCACTTGATGATATTATCCAAACAAACATTATGGACGAGTTTGTATATCATGAAATGATGGCACATATTCCACTTTTTACCCATAAAAATCCTGAAAAGGCTGTTGTAATAGGCGGAGGAGATGGCGGAGTAATTAGAGAAATTGTAAAGCATCCATCAATTAAGAAAGCTGTTCTTGCAGAAATTGATGGCAAGGTTGTTGAAGCCTGTAAGAAATACTTGCCTGAGATAAGCTGCGGACTTTCAGATCCTAAAGCCGAGATTTGTATTGGTGATGGAATTAAGTACATCAAAGACCATAAAAATGAATTTGACCTTGTCTGTGTTGACTCAACAGACCCGATAGGGCCTGCTGTTGGCTTGTTTGCAAAGGAATTCTATCAATCAATATCTGACAGCTTGAAGGATGATGGTATTTTTGTTGCACAAACAGAGTCCCCATTTTTCAACCAAGAATTGCTTGCGAGAGTTTATAATGACGTAAAGTCAATATTTCCTATCACAAGAGTTTATTTTGGTATGATTCCTACATATCCAGGCAGTTTCTGGTCATTTACTATGGGTTCAAAGAAGTATGACCCATTAGAAGTTGATATTACGAAGATTCCGGATATGAATACAAAGTATTTTACGCCTGAGATATTTAAAGCTGCCTTTGTTCTGCCGAAATTTGCGCAGGATTTATTAAAGTAGAAGCTTACGCATTAGATATTTGAAAACAGAGGCTAATCAGCTTCTGCTTTTTTATTGGGTAGAAAGTAAAATGGAAATTTAAAAGGATTGTGTTATTTTCACGTAAATTATATGCAAATACAGTTGATAAATGAAAAATAAAATAATATAGTTATACTATATATACAAAATTTAATACTTACATTTTATCCCATTCTCCCGTTGGAGAATAGAAAATAAGCGAAGCCAAAAAAATACTTTTTGGAGGTGGAAAAAGAAAAACAGATAAATAAAGATGTTGTTGTTGACGGTCGTTTAATAGAAAGGAAGGGGATGGTTTAATGGAACCTCCTGAGGGTAGTTATTTATGTCTAACAGTTTTAATGATGTTTTTAGCGCTCGATCAGTCTGTGGTGATTGCATTGGCAACAAGAAAAATTACTAACAAAGTTACATCCAAAATAATAATATTATTAGGGGTCGTAACCGCAGTAGCTATGCTAGGAATTGCGACATTAGGATTGATCCAAGTAGTTGATACTTTTCCGCTTAAGCTCATTGGAGGAGTAGTTTTAATAGCGCTGATTGTCTGGCAAAACTGGAAAAGCAAGAAGGAAAAACCTGAGAAGTCAAGCTTTTGGGGAGTAATGGCAGTAATATCCATTGCCAATATGGTAATGTCTATTGACAACTCTTTAGCACTGGCTGGGTTTGCGTACAATTCACAAATGATGTGGTATGGAGTCGCAATCGATCTGCCGATTTTGCTGATATTGAGTTTTACGGCAGAATGCTTGGTTAAACGATTCAAGATTCTTTTCAGTATTGCTACATCAATACTGGCTGGAATGGCAATTTACTTGATTGCTACCGACAACCTCGTTTCCTATGCTCATCCGATAATTGCAGCCATTGCTGTAGGGATAGGGGTATTCGCTGTGGAGCTTGTAAAAATCCAGAAAGCAAGAATACTCTCAGAAACAAAAAAGCATGAAACGAGATTTGCAAGAAAGGAAGTATATAGCTGAATCTAGAAACAGTTTAACGGTACACTTAATTGTGTGCCGTTTTTTTTGAAAAATTTTTATATTGAAGTGCACAGTATGATTTAATGCTGTGTATCATATAATAAGTCATCAAAACAAAAAATATTGACATACTAAAAAGCCTAATGTAAAATTTAAAGTGATAATAGTTATGAATGGAAATAGTAGAAGGTTAATTTGAATTTTCAGAGAGCCGTGTTTGGTGTAAATCGGTAATTTAGGACCTTTGAACTCATCCAGGAGCTGCTGCCTGAAAAATGTAGGGTTAGCCGGAATTCCACCGTTAAAAGGATAGATGGTTTATGCCATTGAAAATGAGCAGGTTCCTTAATAATAGGAGCAATTAGAGTGGTACCGCGAGTTAACCTCGTCTCTATTATAGAGATGGGGTTTTATTTTTTTGTATTAAAAGTCAATAATTACAGGAGGAATAATTATGAGTAGAAGAATTTTTGTTCTAGACACAACATTGAGGGATGGAGAACAGGTTCCGGGTGCGAAACTCAATCTGTTTGAAAAACTTGAGGTTGCAAAGCAATTAAGGAAACTGAATGTAGATATAATAGAAGCAGGATTTCCTGCATCTTCGCCGGGAGACTTTAAAGCTGTTGAAGAAATATCGAAAAAAGTTGGAAAGGACATAATGATTACAGCTTTGGCAAGAGCTGTAAAGACTGATATTGATGCCGTTTATCATAGTATTAAACTTGCTGAGAAGCCAATAATACACATGGTTTTGGGAACATCTGATGTACATGTCGAGAAGAAATTCAACAAATCAAAAGAACAAATTATGCAAATGGGTATTGATGCGGTGAAGTATGCAAAGACGCTTTTACCAGATGTTCAGTATTCAACCGAAGATGCCTCGAGGTCAGAATTTGAGTACTTATGGAAAACGATTGAAGGGGTTGTGAAAGCAGGTGCAACAATGATTAATATACCTGATACTGTTGGATATGCTGTTCCTGAAGAATTTGGTGAATTGATAAAAAAAATCAATTACAGACTTATGAACCTGAATGATAAGGTAATCTTGAGTGTTCACTGCCATAATGATTCAGGACTGGCAACTGCAAATACTCTTGCTGCAGTAAAAAATGGCGCAAATAAGGTTGAATGCACAATAAACGGTATTGGAGAAAGAGCTGGAAATGCTGCATTAGAAGAAATAGTTATGGGAATGAAACTTCGTGCAGATTACTACGATGCATATACCAATATAGTAACACAAGAGATTAAAAAAACATCGAAGATTGTAAGCAGCTTAATGGGATTGGAGGTTCAGGTTAATAAGGCAATTACTGGTGATAATGCTTTTGCACATTCATCAGGAATCCATCAGGATGGCTTGCTCAAATCAAGAGATGCATATGAAGTAATTCACCCTGAAGATGTAGGCGTTGAAGAAATGGAACTCATTCTTACTGCAAGATCAGGAAGACATGCTGTTAAAGATGCTATTCACAAGTTGGGCTTTGCCGATTTTGGAGAGGAAGATTTTGAAAATATATTTACTAAATATCTTGAATTAGCTGATTTAAAGAAGGAAGTATATAATCATGACCTCTATTATTTAATTGAAAAATATAATTTGGAAAAAGGAAAAGTACAGAATGATGTTATTAAAGTGGGGGGAAGATTATTTGAGTTGATAGACCTACAGGTAATAAGCAATGATATCTTCCCATCTGCCAGTGTCAGAATAAAAAGAGGGGACGAAATATTCAAGAAAAGCAGTGTAGGAGATGGTCCGATTGATGCTCTTTATACAGCAATAAAAGAAATAGTTGACATGGACCTACATTTGATGGAATATAAGATTAATAGTGTTTCAAGAGGTAAGGAAGCACTGGGTAAAGTTAGCCTTCAGGTTAAGCATAATGACAGGACTTATAATGCCAAAGCAGTTGATACTGACGTAATTAAAGCAAGTGCATTAGCCTTCATTAATGCGGTTAACAACATAATAATCGAAGAAATTATTAATGAAACCGAAGGGCCTAACCAATTATAAAATTAGGAGGTAGTATAAAATGCCGTTAGTTACTTCAACAGAAATGTTCAAAAAAGCTTATGAAGGTGGTTATGCAATTGGAGCGTTCAATGTTAACAACATGGAAATAATCCAGGGAATAACCGAGGCAGCAAAGGAGGAAAATGCTCCGCTTATCCTCCAGGTTTCAGCAGGTGCAAGGAAATATGCTAAGCACGTATATCTAATGAAATTGATTGAAGCAGCAATTGAGGATACAGGTCTTCCAATATGCGTTCATCTTGACCACGGTGAAGATTTTGAAGTCTGTAAGTCCTGTATAGATGGAGGATTTACTTCTGTAATGATTGATGGTTCCAAATATTCTTTCGAACAAAACATAGCTGTTACAAAACAGGTAGTTGAATATGCGCATGAAAGAGGCGTAGTAGTTGAAGCGGAAATTGGCAAGCTTGCAGGGGTTGAGGATGATGTAAATGTTTCGGCAAGCGATGCAATGTATACCGACCCTGATCAGGCGGTGGAATTTATCGAAAAAACAGGTTGTGACTCACTTGCAATTGCTATTGGAACAAGTCACGGTGCATTTAAGTTCAAGGGAGAACCCAAATTGAGATTTGACATACTAGAAAAAATCCAAAAGATGAAACCTAATTTTCCGATTGTTTTGCATGGCGCATCAACGGTTCTGCCTGAATTTGTTGAGCTATGCAATAAATATGGTGGTAACCTTCCTGGTGCAAAGGGAGTACCGGAAGAAATGCTAAGAAAAGCTGGAGAAATGGCAGTCTGTAAGATAAATATAGATACAGACCTAAGACTTGCTATGACTGCTTCAATTAGAAAGCATTTTGCGGAAAATCCAGGAGATTTTGACCCAAGACAGTATTTAAAACCTGCTAGAGAAGCTATAAAGCAGATGGTTAAACATAAATTGGTAGATGTACTAGGTTGCAACGGCAAATTATAAAAGACAAAAAAATGGCACCGAAAGGTGCCATTTTAATATACATTAATTTCGTAAAATCGTCAGAAGCAAGTATTGCTAGGAAATCGAGATTTTAAAAGCGGAGCATATCCTGGCATATGTGAGCATTTTAAAATTAAAGATTGACAACGCAAGACGCCGCTTATCACGATTTCATATTACGGGTTTGCGCATGATATCTACTACAAAATCAACCTGCTTTTCGGTTAAAAGATTCAAAAAGGCACTTAAACCATTAGAGTTCTTATACCTTAATTCGCTGTCAGAGATAGGTTGAACTCTAAGGAAATTAACTTTTTTGCCATCAAGTTCAAAATCTAAAAATCCTTTTTCTTCTGCTTGAGAATCAAGGATAATAGCATTTTTCATTTCAGAACCCTCTACAAAAGAGAAGTCAAACTCGGCAGTGCTCGAATAATGGATATAGGTATTGTTAAGGAAAGGAAAATATGCAAGATTATAAAGAACCTTTCTTGCCCAAACAGATTTTTCATTTGTATAGAGAACTAATTCGGTATGTGCACTTGATTTTGCTCCGGTATCGACATTGGTATTCTGACTGATATCGCTCATTCCTCCTGTTATGTAAGTCCAGAAATATCTTCCCTTTTGTGGAGGAATTTCATAAATATCAATAAAAGGTTTCTTGTCTTCTGCTATTGTATGAAGAACCCTTGAGAATTCGCCTATAAACTTACGGTAATGTTTCTGCCTGTTAAGTACATAGCCGGAAGGATGTACGGGACATCTCTCTTTCTTGCCTTTTATAAGGTTCTCAACAAGTTCGTCGTTGTAATTATCAAGAATGTTGTTGTAGCAGTCCAATGCTTTATCAGAATCACCTAGAACGCTGTAGAGGTCTCCTAAATTATTTAGAACCTCAGCATTTTGAGAATCAATTTCTCTGGCTTTTGTATAATACAAAAGAGATTGTTCATGATTGCCGATATCAAAATAAGCATTGCCTAAATTGTTTAGAGCATCTACAAAAAACGGATTGAGTTCAATTGCCATCGAATATGATTGAATTGCCTGCTTGTAGTTTTCCATTGAACATAGGCAGTTTCCCATATAGTAAAAAACTTCAGGGAACTTTGGATTCAATGATGCAGCTTCCTTGTAAACGTGCATAGCTTCTTCATTTAACTCAAGCTTTGAAAGGGTATTCGCCATATTGCACTTTATATATGCATCTTCAGGTTTAATTTCTGAGGCTTTTTTTCTTGCATCCAGAGAATTATTATACATTTTTAGTTCTTCCCATGCATTTGCCATGTTGTCAAAAGCATAAGGATTATCTGGATAAATATCAATTGATTTTTCAAAGGCCTTAATAGCTTCACTGTATTTTTTTAGCATAAAACAACAGTTACCTATATAAAAAAATGCTTCTTTGCTTTCGGGGTCGAGCCTGGCTTGATTTTTGAAGTTCTTCAAGGCTTCGTCTATTCGACCAAGAAGCAGATAAATCTGACCTATAAATTGTTGAATCTTTGAAGAATCACCTGCGAGTGCTAAATGTTTGAAAATATCAAGAGCTTTGTCGTATTCACCGTCGTTAAGTAGTTTTTCAGCTGTATTAAATTTCGCATTATAATCTTTTTTGGTGATTTTCATAGCTACCTCCCCAAAAATATTCTAATTAATATTATATCAGATATTTTGACATTCTGGGTAGAAATTTAAATAAAAAAGAAAAGAAAAACGCCATAAAGGCGTTTGAAAAAATATTAAGACCTGTTGAGTTTTTTATAGGTTAGAAGTAGCTCTAAATCTTTTTCTGGTACATCCTGATTCAGGGAAAAGAGTTGTTACTTTTAGATAGATTAGGAAAAAGCTGCTTCCTTCAGTATCTTGATGTTCCCGACATTCTTGTACGATGAGTTTAGCTACATCTACTAACTCTTCCTTATTCGCTGCTGCATTAATTTTTTGTTCGAGAAGGTTACTTTTGTCGGATGGGAAATTACCCTTTTTTACCAAGCTCAAAAGATCAATTTTTCTTACCATTAACAACCTTCCTTTCTTAAAATAACTTTTGCCGAATCTGATCGGCTACCAATAGACGACCCAACACATTATGATTATAGTTGGTAATATATATTAAATGGCATTTATGGTAATTATAAAATATTCTTATTTATATGTAAAGATGCTATAAAAATGAGAAATTATTATGTTAAACAAAAAAAGAAACGCCTTTCGGCGCTTCCAGGTGTTAAGAAATTGATAGGATTTCCGCTATTGTTAATCTTAGAGGTGGTATTATATTCTTGCAGGATGATGATAGGTTATTTTCAAAAAGAGATGCCTGACATAATTTTATGTTGCTTTCTCTTTTTGTTGGAAAATGAGAGCCTAATCTGAAAAGTAGTGGGAATTCACTGCCGCGGTAGCCCGGACCATATTTCAAAAGGGTCTCTTTTACTGCAGCTGAAATTCTGTGAGTAATTTCTTGGAGTGATTCGATATCTTTCGCTTCTTCAATAGATTTAGCAAAAGCTTCATAATTTGTTCCTACAATCAAATTGGTTACAGCGTTCTTTGCGTCCTCTAATTCTTTTAGATACACTAAAATCCATCCTTTCATTTTTACCTTTGCCGAATTTATTCGGCTAACTTTTTAACGACGCAGCTGTTAATTTTGCTACAAATAGGTTGCGTTTCTTTCGACAAAATACACTTTTATTATACTATATTTTTATTTTTACGTAAATCTAATTTTGATTTGTAGTGAGACTGTAATCAGACATGAGGATATACTGTAGAGCTTTTGCGAATTATTTTAAGAAGGAAATTCACTAAATTTCATTTATTTTTATTCTAAAAAAACAAGCAAATCTTTTTAATCTTGCAGTTCATTTAATTGACAATACTCATATGTTTTAGTACTATCTTGTTATGATAATTGGTGAGCTTTTTTGAAAAATTTCTTAGAGCAAGAGGTATAAAACATGAATGATATTGTAACAAGGGTTTTTGTTGAAAAGAAGGAAGGCTTTAACGTAGAAGCGAGAAAACTTCTTCATGATTTAAAGGGGAACCTTGGAATTAAAGGGCTTAACTCGTTGCGAATACTAAATAGGTATGACATATCAGGAATTTCTGAAGAAGTATATCAAATAGCACGTAATTCAATATTTTCCGAACCACCTGTGGATTTAGTATATGATGAGAAAATTGAAATTGGCGAAGATGAGAAAGCTTTCGCCTTAGAATATCTGCCGGGGCAGTATGACCAGCGAGCTGATTCTGCTTCTCAATGTATTCAAATAGTTACACAAGAAGAGAGAACGGAAGTAAAGGTTGCAAAGGTTATTGTTCTTAAGGGAGAAATATCAGTTAATGAAATCGAAAAAATCAAGAAATATATTATTAATCCAGTCGAATCAAGAGAAGCAGCTCTTGAAAAACCGAAAACCTTCGAAACCCAACAAGTAGTTCCGGAAAATGTTAAGATTCTTGTTGGTTTTAATAAACTGGACAAGGCTGAGCTTTCAATGTTCTTAAAGAATTATGGGTTAGCAATGTCACATGAAGATGTTGAATTTTGTCAGCAATACTTCAGGAATGAAGAAAAACGAGATCCTACAATTACAGAAATAAGGATGTTGGATACTTACTGGTCAGACCATTGCAGGCATACAACCTTCCTTACAAATATCGAAGGTGTGGAAATACAGAAGGGTTCATACGAGAAGTTATTTAAAGGAGCTTTGGAAAACTATTTGGAAGCAAGGACTTTTCTAAAGAAAGAAGAAAGCGATATTAACCTTATGGATATGGCAACCATAGGCATGAAATTTTTGAGAAAAAAAGGAATGCTTGATGATCTTGAGGTTTCTGAGGAGCAAAATGCATGTAGTATTGTAGTCGATGTTGATGTGAATGGTGTTAAGCAGGAATGGCTCGTTATGTTTAAGAATGAAACACACAACCATCCGACGGAAATCGAACCTTTTGGTGGAGCTTCAACATGTCTGGGGGGGGCAATTAGAGACCCATTGTCAGGTAGGGCGTATGTATATCAGGCAATGCGTGTGACTGGAAGTGGTGATCCAAGAGTAAGTATTGAAGATACTATACCAGGAAAGTTACCGCAGAGAAAGATTACTACTGAAGCAGCAGCGGGTTATAGTTCATATGGCAACCAGATAGGTCTTGCTACAGGGCATGTTTCTGAAATATATGATAATGATTTTATTACAAAACGTATGGAAGTTGGAGCAGTAATTGCAGCAGTGCCAAAAGCTTATGTTCAAAGAGGCATACCATCACAAGGGGATGTGATTATTCTCCTTGGTGGAAGAACAGGCCGCGACGGTTGCGGCGGTGCTACAGGTTCTTCAAAGGAGCATGATGAAGAGTCGCTTTTGAACTGTGGGGCAGAAGTTCAGAAAGGAAATGCGCCAACTGAAAGAAAAATTCAAAGATTGTTTAGAGATTCTAATGTAACTAAAATAATTAAAAGATGCAATGATTTTGGTGCAGGTGGAGTTGCGGTTGCGATTGGTGAATTAGCAGATGGTATTAAGATTAATCTTGATATGGTTCCAAAAAAATATGAAGGACTTGATGGAACTGAGCTCGCAATTTCAGAATCACAAGAAAGAATGGCTGTTTTATTGGCTAAAGAAGATGCCGAACTTTTCATAGAATCTGCAAGAAAAGAAAATCTTGAAGCAATTATTGTTGCTGAGGTAACCTCCGAAAAGCGTATAAAAATGCTTTGGAGAGGCATCACGATTGTAGATATAAGTAGAGAGTTTTTAAATACTAACGGAGTCAAACAGAGCACAAAAATTGTAGTAAAAATGCCTGATAAGAAGGAAGATTTGTTCGACTTGTTTCCGCATGAACATAGCGGTGATTTACACAGCTTGGAAACGGAATGGTGCATTAATCTTGAAAGATTGAATGTTTGCAGTCAAAAGGGATTGGTAGAAAGATTTGATGGCACGATAGGTGCAAATACGGTTCTTCTTCCATTTGGAGGCAAATATCAGCTAACGCCTGCTGAAGCAATGGTTGCAAAAATTCCTGTACAAGATGGAGAAACAACTACTGGGACGATAATGTCATATGGATATAATCCCCTAATAGGCAAATGGAGTCCTTTTCATGGCGCAGTTTATGCTGTTGTTGAATCTCTTGCAAAGATAGCTGCATGCGGAGGTGACATTAGGAAAACAAGGATGACATTCCAGGAATATTTCGAAAAGCTTGGGAATCAACCAGAAAAATGGGGCAAGCCATTTAGCGCACTTCTTGGAGCCTATTATGCGCAGGTTAAATTGGGTATTCCTTCGATTGGTGGTAAAGACAGTATGTCAGGAACGTTCAAAGACATGAATGTTCCACCAACCCTGATAGCTTTTTCTGTTAATGTTACTGATGTAGATAATATAATTTCGCCTGAATTCAAGAAGGTAGGTAATACGGTTATTCTTATTCCGCTCAGCCGTGATGAAGATGAAATTCCTCATTTTGGCGAATTGGAAAGAAACTATATGGTAGTACACAATCTTATAAAGCAAAAGAAGGTTATTGCGGCGCATACGGTGAAAGCTGGAGGGATAGCTGAAGCTGTTAGTAAGATGTGCTTTGGTAATATGCTTGGATTTGAATTCTCAGACAAGATGACATTAAAAGAGCTATTCGCACCGAATTATGGTTCATTGGTGATGGAAATTGACGATTCTGTTTGTACTCAAGAAGACCTTGAGAAGATTCATCATAGTGTACTTGGAAAAGTGCATGAGGAAAAAACAATACATGTTAATGGGGTGGATATTAATTTAAATCGGGCATTAAAATGTTGGCAGGAACCATTAGAACCTATTTTCCCAACCACAATAAACATTAATGAGAGCATAGTTCAACAATTTAATTTTAAAGATAGAAATAAGACAAAACCAAAAATCACTATTGCAAAACCAAGGATATTTATACCGGTGTTTCCAGGGACCAACTGCGAGTATGACTCTGCCAAGGCATTTGAAAAAGCAGGAGGTTTGGTAAGCACTTTTGTGCTTAAGAATCTAAACTCTGAGGATATTAGAGATTCCATTGATAGTATGGTAAAGGAAATTAACAATTCACAAATTATAATGCTACCTGGAGGGTTTAGCGCCGGAGATGAACCAGATGGTTCTGGAAAATTTATTGCGGCAGTATTCAAAAATCCAAGGATTAGAGAAGCAGTTATGGAACTGCTGAAAAATAGAGAGGGATTGATGCTTGGTATATGTAATGGCTTCCAGGCATTGATAAAGCTAGGATTAGTACCATATGGAGAAATAAGGGACATGGAAGATGATTCTCCAACGCTTACTTACAATGCGATAGGCAGACACATGTCAAAGATGGTTATGACCAAAGTTGTTTCAACCCTTTCACCATGGTTTAGCAATGTAAAGCTTGGAGATGTTCATGCCATTCCAATTTCTCATGGAGAAGGAAGATTTGTGGCTTCAATAGCTGACTTGAAAGCAATGGCTAAGAATGGACAGATTGCAACCCAGTATGTTGATTTTAATGGCAATCCAACTTATGATATAGAGTTCAATCCGAATGCTTCACTTGAAGCAATTGAAGGGATTACAAGTCCTGATGGAAGAGTCCTTGGTAAAATGGCTCATTCTGAAAGAAAAGGAAGCAATGTTGTGAAGAATGTTCCTGGAGAAAAGGATCAGAAGTTGTTTGAAGCAGGAGTGGAGTATTATAAATAAAAATCGTGATATGCTTCGTATTGCGTTGTTACAAAGCTTGTTTCGGCGCTCATTTATTAGTGCATAAGAGGAAAGTCCTGCGTTAGTCTTTCTACAGAAGGGGGTGACAGGATGCAAAGCATCCGTCATGCAGGGGGAATGCCCCCTATGAAAGGACCCAGCTCCTCACTTCGCTTTGTGCCTAGCACTACTCGCATCTGACGATTTTTAGAAATCAGTTAATATAGAAGGAGGCAAAAAAAATGTCAAAGGTTGCGGTTATAATGGGAAGTGATTCAGACCTTCCTGTCCTAAAAAATTGTATAAAGATTTTAAAAGATTTTGGTGTTGAAACAGAAGTTTCAGTAATATCTG
>Ga0209340_1000771_pt1 | contig 29530 bp, 30 predicted proteins | sample EPASupsiteSAE323_FD_187266 | JGI IMG/M metagenome (GOLD analysis project Ga0209340, IMG submission 187266) | Bioremediated contaminated groundwater from EPA Superfund site, New Mexico - Sample SAE3-23 (SPAdes) (version 2) | ecosystem: Environmental > Aquatic > Deep subsurface > Groundwater >... | reverse complement strand
GACTGGAAACCACCAGTCAATCATCCTTGGAAGGATGCTTCTTTTAAAAGGAGAATAGCGATAATAAACAGCAGATAGGACATTTCTAAATTGCTGGCGGGTAGGACATTTCTAAATTGCCTTTACAGTTCGGTTTTGATTATCTTTTCTTTTTTTGCAAATATTGGTATAATGAATTGGTAAAATAATTAGTTATCAATTCATGGAATTTACCGTAAGACAATTTCTCGCCTGGGTTCTGATTATTATCGGTTTGGGAATAGTATTTTGGGATATTTCTTCATCCTATTTCTATTTTACCGCCCAGGAAAAGTTTCCGTCGGTATTTGCTGAGAGTACAGTCGTTAAAACAGACACCAGTAATACGGGAACAACCATTCAGGATCAGGTAGGCAATGTCATTAAAGACCAGATAAAGCAGATGGTTCCGGAAAACACGGTAATTCAATTATTAAATATTACTTCCTGGATTATTTTCGCTTCTTTTCTTTTGTGGGCGGGAGGGAAACTGATCGGGATAGGCAGTGATTTTTTAAAGAATAGCTAAAATGGAAATAGAAAAAACAATCGAAGAGTTGAATAAGAGGATCCTCGTTCTGGAGGACCGTCTTTGACTCGGTTAATCTTAAAAAAAGAGCGGCTGAATTGGAAAAAGAAGCGGAGAAGCAAGATTTTTGGAATGACAAAGATAGAGCCAAGAATGTTTCACAAGAGTTATCCGATTTAAAGGAAACAATTGATTCGATTGAAGAAATCAAGAAGAGCATCAAGGATGTCGGGGAGTTGAAAGAAATACTTGATAGCGATGGATTGTATAATGAAGTAGAGAAGATTGAAGGAAAAATAAAGGAAAAAGAAAAAGAAACCTTTTTCAGCGGGAAATATGATAAGGGCAATGCCATGCTTTCAATCTATTCTGGAGCGGGAGGGCAGGATGCCCAAGATTGGGCGGCTATGCTTTTGAGAATGTATCAGAGGTATTGCGAAAGCAAAGGTTTTAAAGCGGAAATGCTGGATGAGTCATTGGGAGATGTCGGGGCCGAGGGAAGGAAAGGAATAAAATCTGTCAGCGTTTCGGTGTCCGGCAAATATGCTTACGGACTGTTGAAAAAAGAAACAGGAGTGCATCGATTGGTCAGGATTTCTCCTTTTTCCGCCCAGAAATTGAGACACACTTCATTCGCATTGGTTGAAGTTCTGCCGGAAATAGAAGAGGGGGAGATTGATATCAGGCCGGATGATTTGAGAATCGATTTTTACAGGTCATCGGGCCCGGGAGGCCAGTATGTGAATAAGAGAGATTCGGCAGTGAGAATTACCCACATTCCTAGCAATATCGTCGTTACCTGCCAGTCGGAAAGATTGCAGGGAAAGAACAAGGAAAGGGCGATGAAGATGTTGTTATCAAAGCTGTATTTATACAATTTGGAGAAACAGGAAAAAGAAATGTCGGATATCAAAGGAGAGAAAATATCAGTCAGTTGGGGTAATCAAATCCGTTCCTATGTCCTCCATCCTTATAAACTGGTCAAGGACTTGAGGACCGAAGTTGAATCAACCCAGCCTGATAAGGTTCTTGATGGGGGATTGGAAGACTTCATTGAAGCTGAAATAAAAATATAATGATAGAATTCAAAAACGTCACAAAAGAATATGCACCCAATCTGTTTAAGGAAGCCAAGGTGGCTTTGCAGAACGTTTCATTCGAGGTTAAGACCGGAGAGTTTGTGACTCTTTGTGGCCGTTCCGGTGCAGGCAAGACGACTATTCTGAAACTAATTTCTTGCGAAGAAAAACCCAGTTCGGGAACAGTGATTTTCGACGATATTGATACGTCCACCGTTAAAAAGAGCGATGCCTATTTGATTCATCAGAAAATAGGTTTCATTTTTCAGGACTATAAATTGCTTTCGTATAAGACGGTCTATGAAAACGTCGCCTATGCTTTGGAAGCATTTGATTTTAACGAAAGATTGGTCAGGGATGAGGTGATGCAGGTATTGGAATTGGTCGGATTGGAAGGCAAAGCCAACTGTCTTCCTCGTGAATTATCAGGAGGGGAGAAGCAGAGAGCTTCGATTGCAAGAGCCTTGATTCACAGGCCGGAAATAATTTTAGCCGATGAGCCGACCGGAAATCTTGACCCTTATCACACCAGAGACATTATTAAAATACTTTTGAAGATTAATGAAGGGGGAGCGACGGTGATATTATCGACTCATGACAAAGAAACGGTCAATTCTTTGCAAAAGAGAGTGATAACCTTGGAAAACGGAAGAATAATCAGGGATGAAGAAAAAGGAGTTTTTTCTCTATAACATATGATGAATTTTTTAAAGAAAATATTTAAAAGCGGATGGGAGGGATTCATGAGGCAGGGCTTTTTGACCTTTGCCACTTCTTTGGTCATCTTTATCGCCGTTGTCTTAGGAGTCGGACTTTTCTTTTTCCAGGGAGGAGTTTCTTATCTGACAAGTCAGATTCAAGACAAGATAGATATTTCCGTTACTTTCAAGGAGGATATCGCCAGAGATACTATTCTTCAAATCAGGGACGATGTCAGTAAACTGGAAGAGGTGAAAAAGGTTGATTATATTTCTCCGGAAGATGCTTATAACACTTTCGTTGAAGCTCACGAGGGAGACCAGTATATGGAAGCTTTGGGATTATTAAGCACCAATCCTTTTTTGCCGTCTTTGAGAATTCAAACCAAAGAGCCTTCTCAATACAAACAGGTTTCCGAATTTTTTCAAAAAGAAGAATATAAGGATTTAATCAGCGAAGTTAATGATTATAAAAGGGGAGTGACGATTGAGAGGTTGGGAGAGTTGACCAGGAGTGTTCAGATTTTGGGATTATTCGTTACATTCCTTTTAAGTTTGGTTGCCATAATCATCACTTTCAATACTCTAAGATTGAGTATTTATTCCCAGAAAGAAGAGATTGAGATAATGCGTTTGGTCGGGGCCAAGAACAGCTTTATCCGCGGACCGTTTTTGGTTCAGGGAGCTTTGTGCGGTTTCTTTGCCGCGGTGATTTCATTCATGCTCTTCACCATTGTTTTGTTTATTTTTAATAATCAATTGACCACTTTATTTATCGGATTTGATTGTTTAGCTTTCTTTAAGAATAATGTTTTTGCGGTAATCCTGCTTCAATTGGTAGTCGGAGTCGGATTGGGCTTGATTTCTTCCTATTTTGCTGTTAGAAAGTATTTGAAGGATTGATATATTCGGAGGTCGTCTAATGGTAGGACACCAGGTTCTGGCCCTGGTAATTGGGGTTCGAGTCCCTACTTCCGAACAAATTACATGAAATATCCATTAAGTCCAAATGAATTTTTTGAGATATATAGCAAGGTTCCGCGCCTCTGCGTAGACATAGTGATAAAATCAAAGGATGGAATTTTGCTTGCCAAGAGATCAATTAATCCGGGTAAGGGTTTTTGGCATCTGCCCGGCGGAACTGTTTTTAAGAAAGAAAAAATAATGGATGCTGTTTTAAGGGTGGCCAAAGAAGAAACAGGGTTAGTTGTTATGCCTAAAAAGATTCTTGGGTATATAGAATTTTTGAAAGAGGTTCGTTCCGGTGTGGGCTTCCATAGTGTGAGTATCGCGGTAGAGGTTAAACCGATTGGTAATGATTTCAGGCCCGATGAGAATGCCAGCGAGCTTAAATATTTTAAAAAAATACCCAGCAAAATATTGAAAGAGCATGGGGAGTTTTTGAAGAACCAAAGGTTTTAGTTTTTGGTTTAGGAATTTGTGTGGTTCACATGTCACTCGAGCAAGCTTAAGGCTGATTTTCGGTCAGTTTTGTTTGTGGAAATAGCCCCTTTTCTTAATCTTTAAAATGGTATATTATGGTAAATAATAGTTAATTAAACAAAAATATGACCAGAAGAATCAAATACTCGTATTTAGCCTTTTTCTCGGCCGTCATTTCGGCCTTGGTGCATAATTTGATTTTTACCTTAATGAAGGAAGAAGAGTGGTTCTTTTTTGGCTTAGCCATACTGTCTTTTATCGCTTTTATCCTTTTACTTTTTTACAACGTGATGGAATTTATCATTACGAAAGAACCGGCTGATTTATGGAAGCTCGGCTTTTTGGGATTGTTCGGTCTCTTAGGGCTTGTTCCCGGACTTACTCCTCTTTTTTCAATTTTTAGCTTGTTCGCATTATTCGGGACAAGAGAATACATCTAGTCTATGAATAGAGACATTTTATTCATTATTATTGTTTTTATCCTCGTTATCTCCGGAGTTTATTTGGTTTTCTTCAATAAAGAAACGGTCAGCATGGATTCATCTTTTAATGTTTTAAAATCTTTGAATGAACAGACTCAGGTTGGTTTTTCCAATATTGAGGGAAAAGTTTTTGTCTGGAATTATGAAACCGACGGGGAAACAACCGGCTCGGTCAATGTTTCCGGAAAGGGCTTTACCGCCATCGGCATAACCAATGACCAGACCGAATTGGTTAAGAAATACTTTGAAGAAAACGGATACAAGATAGACTTTTTCAACATTTCCGCGGGCACTCTTTCCGGCATTTCCGGATACAAGAAAGACAAGAGCATTTGCGTTGTCGCAACAACCGTCTGGAAAGATGAACAGGGGATGCCAATGGCGGTTGATAAGCTGGATGTTGATGTTTCTTGCGGAGAATTAGAAGAATAATTTAAAAATATGGAAGAATGTATTTTTTGCAAAATCGTAAATAATGAGATACCAGTGTACAAGATATACGAAGATGATTCAGTTTTTGCTTTTTTGGATATTCGTCCGATCAGCAAAGGGCATACTTTGGTTATTCCCAAAAAGCACGCCAAGGATATCTTTGAGTTAGATGAAGAAACTTTGAAGAAAATATCTTCGGCTAGTAAGAAGATTGCCCAGAAGATGAAAGATAATTTAGGAGCTGACGGAGTCAACCTATTCAATTCCAGCGGGGTCTTTGCCGAGCAGACAGTTTTCCATTTCCATTTGCACGTTATTCCGAGAAGAAAAGACGATAATATTTGTTTCACCCGTGCCGTAACGGCCAAGGAAGGTATCAGCCAGGAGGAAATGAAGGAAACGGCTGGCAAATTGAAAATAGGGGAATAAAGAAGTATAATAAAGAAATGAAAAAGAAATTAAAAACAATTAAAAAGCCAGAGGTTGTCGAAAAAAAATCCTTGAAAAAGGATGTTGAATCAACGGCCAAAAAGGTAAAGATAAAGGTAATCGGAATCGGAGGAGGGGGAGGCAACATCATTGCCGAGCTTTTAAAGAAGCTTAAGGATTTTTCAACTCAGAAGGTTGATTTTGTCGCGGTCAATACCGACAGCCAGGCTTTAAAATCGCTGCCAAAGGCTTTAAAAACGCTTTCTTTCGGTAATAAATTAACCAGAGGGCTGGGGACGGGAAGGGATGCGGAAATCGGGGAAAAAGCGGCCAAAGAAGACATTGAAAAGTTAAAGGAATTGTTTTCTGATGATAAAGACCTGTATATTTTTATTTCTTCTTTGGGCGGGGGAACCGGAACCGGAGCAACTCCGGTTTTAACCAAATTGGCCGATGAGATGGGTTTGAATACCTTGGGAATATTCACTCTTCCTTTTACCTTTGAAGGAAAGAAGAAGATGGACGTGGCTTTGAAGTCACTCGAAAAAATTAAAGAAGGACTGAATGCTTTTCTGATTCTTCCCAATGAAAAGATTTTCACCTTAACCAAAGAAGAGATTTCTTTCGCCGATTCTTTGAATTTATTGAATGATAGATTGGCCGAATCATTGGAGGGATTATTAAGGACCATTTATTCTCCCGGACTAATCAATATTGATTGGGCCGATATTAAAACCATATTGGAAGGAAAAAGGAAGATTGCTTATCTTAATTTTTGCAAAGCCAAATCAAGCCAGAACGTTGAAGATATCGCCAAGGCATTATTGAAGAATCCGATTCTCGAATACAAGTTTGAAAATGCCGACAACGTCATGTTCAATGTCGAGGCCTCGAAAGAGTTATCATTGCAGCTGTTGTCGCAGATAAGCGAAAGGATAGGGGAATTGGCTCCCAATGCTAAAATTATTTTTGGCCTGACACAAAATCCCAAATTGAGGAATGAATTGAGAGTGACTATTTTAGCCACTTCCAGCGAGGTGGAAAAAAAGAAATCAAAGAAAAAAGAAGAAAAAGTTGGCAAAAAAAAGAAAATAAAAGCTAAAAAGGTAAAGATTCCGAAAATTGAAGAAAAAGACGTTGAGGTAAGAAGAAATGCCTTGGAGATAAAGGAGGCGGAAAAGAAAGAAGAAGAGAAAGAAGAGGAAGAAGAGAAGATATTTGAAATTCCGGCATTTTTAAGAAAATCGAAAGACAAAAAATAAACTATGAAAAAAACAGTCAAAAAAGCTATTTTTCCCATTGCCGGAATGGCAACCAGATTTCTTCCTTTAAGCAAGGTTATCAGCAAAGAATTGATTCCTTTGGTTGATAAGCCGTTGATTCACTATATCGTTGACGAGGCTCTTAATTCGGGCATTAAGGAGATACAACTGGTAACCAGAAAGAACCAAAAAGATGTGGTTGAATATTTCAAATCCAATCCAGAGCTGGAAAAGATTCTTCACGACAAAAATAAAAAAGAAGATTTGGCTGTTTTGAAGGAAATGGACGAAGTTTTGAAGACGATAAAGTTTTCTTCTTCAATCCAGAAGAAAGCCGCCGGCAATGTTGACGCCATCTGCCAGGCAAGAGAATTCGCCGGCAAAGATCCGGTCGGAGTTTTCTTCTGCGACGACATTATTTATTCCAAGGATATTCCCGGTTTTCAGCAATTGAAGGAAGTATATGAAACCTGCCAGAGGCCGGTCATAGCTTTGAAAAAAATGCCCCGCGAAGTTTTGTCCAAATACGGAGTTGTTGCCGTGGAAAAGATTGCCAACAATGTATATAAAATTAAAAAGGTTGTGGAGAAACCGAAAGGGGAAGCTCCTTCGGATTTGGTTATCGTGGGGAGATACATCATCACTCCCGAGGTTTTTGAGAAGATAGAAAGCAATAAATTAATGAGAATGAATGATTATTCCATCAGTCAGGTTTTGGGAGAAATGGCTGAAGAAGGAAAAGTCATTTACGGCTACGAGATAAAGGGAGAGTGGCTTGAGTGCGGGGACAAGATGACCTGGTTCAAATCATTTTTAACATTGTTATTGGAGCACCCCGAGTTCGGCAAAAAAGCCAGAGAATTATTAAAAGAGGTAAAATGATCCACGATTTAATCATTATCGGAGGAGGTCCGGCCGGAATGACGGCCGGAATATATTCGGCTCGCCAGAAGCTTGATTCTTTGATTATAACCAAGGAATTTGGCGGGCAGATGACGCACAAGGCGGTGGACATAGAGAATTATCCGGGATTCGACAAGATTTCCGGCTTTGAATTGATTGCCAAGTTTGAAGAGCAGATGAAAAGCAAGGGCGTTAAGGTTTTGTACGACGAAGTTAAGGAATTAAAAAAAGAGGGCGAGATCTTTTCTGTTTTAACCGAAGAAGGAAAAATTCTTGAATCAAAGACGGTTATTATCGCCACCGGTGCCGAACCGAGAAGATTGGAAGTTCCGGGAGAGAATGAATATATAGGGAAAGGGGTCAGTTATTGCACCACCTGCGACGGACCTTTGTATAACGGAAAAGATGTGGCTGTTATCGGAGGCGGAGATACCGGATTCGAAGCAGCTATTTTTTTAAACAATTACGCCAATAAAATATATATTTTGGAATATGGAGATGCGGTGAGGGCGGGAAAAGACAATCAGGAGAAAGCTTCTTTAATTGAAAAAATACAAATTATCACTTCAGCTGAATTGAAAGAAATCAAAGGAGATGGTTTCGTTAATCAGATTGTTTTTAAAGACAGAAAAACTGAAGAAGAAAAAATACTTGATGTCCAGGGAGTGTTTGTCCAGGCGGGATACCAGCCGGCTACATCTTTTTTGAAAGATTTGGTTGAACTGAATGAGAGAAAAGAAATAGTTGTTGATTTTGAAACATTCGAAACCAAGACTCCCGGATTGTTTGCTGTCGGAGATGTTAATAACGGAAGGGTGAAGCAAGTTATTGTTGCTTGCGGAGAAGGGGCGACAGCCGTCATCTATGCGTATAAACATCTAAATAAATAAAAACAATGAGCAATGAAATCAAAAGCATAAGAGCAAGGGAGATATTGGATTCAAGAGGCAATCCGACTATTGAGGTCGATTGCGTCACCGAAAAAGGGAAGTATGTCGCTTCCGTTCCTTCCGGTGCTTCAACCGGAACCAAGGAAGCTTTTGAATTGAGAGACGGAGGGGATAGGTATGGAGGAAAGGGAGTTTTAAAGGCGGTCAGAAGCGTTAATGAGATAATCGGACCGAAGATTTTGGGAATGGATGCGACCAAGCAGAAAGAAATCGATGAAGCGATAGTTGCTTTAGATGGAACCGACGGCAAATACAACCTGGGAGCTAATGCGATTGTCGGAGTCAGTATGGCCGTTTGCCGTGCCGGAGCCGATGCTAAGAATATTGATTTATATGAATACATCGCCGAATTGTTCGGCAATAAAGAAATTAAAATTCCCGTGCCGGCTTTTAATATTATCAACGGAGGAGCTCACGCCGACAATCATCTTGATTTTCAGGAATTCATGATTGTTCCGCAAATGGGAAGCATGAGGGAAAATCTTCAGGCCAGCTCGGAAGTCTACTACAAATTAAAAAGATTTTTAAAGGAAGGTTATCCCGATTTTCCGGTCAATGTGGGGGATGAGGGAGGATTCGCTCCGCCAATTGAAATGCCCGAAGTTGCCTTAAGCTTGATGGTCAAGTCGATTGACGACGCCGGATATTACGGAAACAAGATGAAAATAATATTGGATATCGCCTCAACCCAGTTTTATAAAAAAGAGAAGGGGGCGAGCGAAGGATACTACGGAATCAAGGCGGGAGTGCTTTCCAGAAGCGAATTGTTGAATTATTACTACGACTTGTCTAAAAGCTATCCGATTATCGGGTTGGAAGATCCTTTTTCCGAAGATGATTGGAAAGGATTTGAAAAAATCACCGAAAGAATAGGCAAAGACATGTTGATTATCGGAGATGACTTATTGGTTACCAATCCCGATATTATCAAAGAGGCTGTCATGAGGAAGGCCTGCAATGCTGTTATTTTGAAGATAAACCAGATCGGGACGGTCACGGAAATACTTGAATCCGCCAGATTGGCTAAAGAAGCAGGCTGGAAAACGATTGTCTCTCATCGTTCCGGAGAAACTTGCGATAGTTTCATTGCCGATTTGGCTGTTGGTATTTCTTCCGACTACATCAAGTCGGGAGCACCAGCCAGAGGCGAGAGGTTGGCAAAATACAACAGGTTGTGTAGAATAGAGGATAAGATTAAAGGTTAAAACTATGGATAAAAAAGCGGGAATCGGAGTCGGTATCATGATTTTAAAAGACGGACAGGTTCTTTTGGGAAAAAGGAATGAGGATCCGGAAAAAGCCGATAGTGAATTGCACGGAGAGGGAACCTGGACCATGCCGGGAGGTAAGATGGAATTCGGGGAAAGTTTTGAAGAGGCGGCGGCAAGAGAGGTTTTGGAAGAAACCGGATTGGTTGTTGATAAGGAAAATCTTCGGCTGATTAGTGTCGCCAATGACAGGACGAAAGATGCTCAATTCGTGACGCTGGGCTTCTTGTACGAAAATATTTCCGGAGAGCCAAAGGTTATGGAGCCGGAAGAGATTGTCGAGTGGAAGTGGTTCGAGCTGGCCAAATACCCGCTCAATATATTTTTCCCGAGTGAAAAAATATTGAATAATTATTTTGATAACACAATATATAAAAATGAGTAAAATACGATTGTTTTCAACCCCCATCTGCCCCTATTGTTTTGCTTTGAAGAGGTTTTTGGAAGAAAAAGGAATAGAGTTTGAGTCAATTGATGTTTCTTCTGACTTGGTGGCGCAAAAGGAAATGATAGAGAAGACACAGCAGGCCACTGTTCCGGTGATGGATATTGACGGAGAGTTCGTAGTCGGGTTCGACAGAAAAAGGATTTGCGAATTATTAAAAATAGTAGATTAATAATTACAAAATATATGACAAAAATAGCAATCAACGGTTTCGGGAGAATCGGAAGATGCGTTCTCAAGGCCGCAATCAAAGAAGGCTTGGATTTGGAGTTCGTGGCCATCAATGATTTGGCTGATAATAAGACGTTGGCTCATCTGTTCAAATACGATACGGCCTACGGAGTTTTTGATGGTGTTGTTAGTGTCGATGAAAACAGCATGGTTGTTAATGGTAAAAAGATAGTAATGTTGGCTGAAAGAGACCCGGAAAAGCTGCCATGGAAAGATTTGGGAGTTGATGTTGTTTTGGATTGTACGGGAGTATTTAAAGATAGGGAAGGATTGGGAAAACATCTTAAAGCTGGCGCCAGAAAAGTTATTATGTCCGCTCCGGCCAAGGATGATACTATTCCTTCATATGTTTTGGGAATTAATGACGGTGACTATAAGGGAGAGGATATTATTGATATGGGCTCATGTACGACCAATTGTTTAGCTCCCTTAGTGAAGATATTGGAAAAGGAGTTCGGTATTGTTAAGGGTTTCATGACGACCATCCATTCATATACTAACGACCAGAATATTCTCGATTTGCCGCACAAAGATTTAAGGAGGGCGAGAGCGGCTGCCGAGAACATCATTCCGACAACGACCGGAGCAGCTAAAGCTATCGGCAAAGTTATACCATCGGTTAAAGGAAAGATGGACGGAATAGCGGTGAGGGTTCCGACTCCGGTAGTCTCTTTAGTTGACTTGGTCTGTGAAATCAAGAAAGAGACGACAAAAGAAGAGGTAAACAGTGTATTTGAAAAGTATTCAAATACCGGAGAAATGAAAGGCATCTTCTATGTCGAGAAAAATCCTTTAGTTTCCTCCGACTTTATCGGCAATTCTTTTTCTTCAATATTCGACCCGGAATATACCAAGGTTAATGGGAATATGGTTAAGCTGATGTCATGGTATGACAACGAGTGGGGATATTCCTGCCGTTTGGCTGAATTGGCCGAGAAAATTGGTAAAAACTAATTAAGCCCTCGGAAGCGGAGTTTTTGTGAATTATTTGACATCATTTTTTCTCTATTGTAGAATATAAACAATATGATTAAAAAAAGTTCAAAAGTTGTTTTATCAGTTTCTGTTTTTAAAGAAGGTAAGCATTTTATTGCTTATGCTCCGTCCTTGGATTTGGCTACTTCCGGAAACAGTGCCAAGCAAGCAAAAAAAAGATTTGGCGAGGCGGTGGATATATTTTTTGAAGAAACATCAAAGAAAGGAACTCTTGATAGAGTTTTAAAGGGTTTAGGATGGAGAAAAATTGAAAAAGAGTGGTCGCCTCCATTTGTTTGTCAAGAAGTTAAAGAGTTTAACATTCCAGTATTGGCTTAAAATGTCGGACAAGATAACCGTTATTTCTTGGAAAAAATTGCATAAATATTTTTTATCCGTTGGTTGCCGCTTATCAAGAGAAAGCGGCGATCATATTATTTATGAGAGGAATGATTTATTAAGACCATTAGTTATACCTAGAGACAGGGACATCCCTGTCTTTATTGTTAAGAATAACTTAAGAATATTGGGAGTTTCTCACGAAGAATATATTAATAAACTTAAAAGAAAAAACCCCCGCTAAGGACGAATCATTAAAAGGGTCTTTTTCGTGGTAATTTATTTTTATTATATATCATAATAAGATATTATCAAGTTTTTGATTAGCTCTTTTTATTATAGTTCCTTTATAGTAAAATAGATTAATAATATTAAAAATTAAACAAAATGAATAAAAAGTGTAAAATAATAATTGCAATAATTTTCATATTGGCCTTGATGGCCGTTGGTTTCTTCTACTACAATAAAATGCAGGAAGACAGGATGGGCCCGGTTTCGTTTGATAGTTTTAAAAAGACGGAAACGGATGGCAAGGTCTTTATGGAAAATAAAGATATCGGCTTGAAGTTCATGGTTCCGGAGGGATGGGAGGTAATAAGTACGGACATAGCAAGTATTTCTATGCATAGTCCCGACTTCGTTCCATTCCAAGACCCGTCATTTATACCCAAGATTGGGTGCTGGATAGATATTACTCCAAAGATACAGATTGAAGGTAGTGATTATGATTTACAGTATACTGATTTGAAGCAGATGATAAAAGATGAAATTTATTTATCCTATGAAAATACAAATAAAAAGAAATGTGAGGTGATAGAATCATCGGGGACCAAAGGCATTAGATGTAATCTTTTAATAGATGAAAACATGGAAAACGAAGGAAACTATCTTTATTTTAGTATTCCTTATAATAACGTAGTCTATCGTTTCGAAACTCATATTTTTGGTCAAGATAAAGAAAAATGCCTTCAAGATTTTAATAATTTTTTAACGACAGTTTCTATTAAAAAGAAATGAAACATCACAATTTACTAGTCGGTATGGTATCAACAGCAATGTTAATATGCTTTTTGGCCATACCGCAAAAAATATTCGCTGTCGATTTTAGTTTTTTTAATTTTGGTAGTTCAGAAGATTATCAAGTTTTTTCAGAGTTTGAGGGGAAAAAAATTTTACAAAAATTTTCGGAGAAATTATTTGATAAGTGGGAAAAGCTAACAACTGATGGTTATTCCGACCCAAAAGAGAAAACAACAATCTGTTTACTTAAAGAATTAACGACCCTGAACCTATGGAATTACTACTTCCGCGATTTGCCCGTAGACGTTTCTTTTGCTGTCGCCAAGCAATCTGTGGAAATATCAAAGCTTGTCGCCACTGAAGATGTTTCTGGAGTATTGGGAAAAATTGAAAAAGAAACAGCCAAAGCGGCAGTCAGCTACCTCAAAGAGTACTTTTTCAAGAACCAAATAAAGGTCTCTTTCGGGGCAATGGAAGTTAAGTATAAGACCGAGACAGGTCCTGTCGATTCTCCATTCCAGTATATTATCATGTATCAGCCCATTAACGATGATAAGGGAAGGGTTGTTGCGAGAATATACTCTCCGAAAGAAATAATTCCTCCGCCAAGCAGAGGTTCTCTGGGATTAGCCAAAGGATTTTTAAATAGTCTTGATTCTGGACAAAACATTCCTCCCTTTATCGTTGAAATCAGCGGAGAAATGAGAAAGGGCATGTATGGATCATATTTTTGGAACGGTGATCCGGAAATTAAGACGATTTTTCCGGAAAAAGTTCCCGATTTCGGATTAAAGCCACGAACCTGGCAAGAAAAGTATGTTATCAATCCGATAAAGGATGGTCTGAGCGGGATTTTGTCCTTTGGACAATTGTTGGGATTTCAAACCGAGTCAATTGATTATCTTTTGAAAGAGGGCGATACGGAAAAGATAGAAGAGGAGGTCAAAGATATGAAAGAAGAGAAGAGCGTTGAAGAAAGTTATCCTGAGAAAAAGGAAGAGATTAAAAAAAATAATTCCAAAGAAAACGAAAATATTATTAAGATAATCGAGAAAAAGGCTGAAGAAGAAAAAAAAGAGGAAATTAAAGAAGAGATAAAAATTAAAGAAAAGAAAGAAGAAAAGGTCGTTTTTTCTTCTTGTTCGAAGAATATTCCTTATGCCCCCAAACATAGCATCGTTTTTAATGAAGTCGCTTGGATGGGAAGCAAATCAAGTGCCAATGACGAGTGGATAGAATTAAAGAATGTTTCCGATAAAGAAATTAATCTCAAGGGGTATACTATTTCAGACAAGGGCGATCAGATAAAAATAGTTTTTGATAATTATTTTCTCCCCGCCGGAGATTTTGTCTTACTAGAAAGAACGGATGACGCATCGGTTCCATCAAAGCAGGCAGACATGATTTATCAGGGAGCCTTATCGAACAGTGGCGAGGAGTTGTATCTTTTTGATTCTTCTTGCACTGCCGAAGACTATATCTTAGCCAATCCCGATTGGCCGGCTGGGGAAAGTGAGGAGAGAAGAACAATGGAGAGGGCGGCCGATTTTACCTGGCTGACTTATTCCGGAGAAGGAAGGGATAATATTTGGGGAACCCCAAAAGAGGCAAATAGTCCGGGGAAGATAAGCAAGAAAGAAAGCAAAAAGGAAACTGATTTGAATAGCGTATCTTTATCAGTGTCTTCAGTCGAAGTATCAACCGCTATCGAGACTAGTTATTGTTCGCAATCCAATCTTTTTTCTCCAACTCATCAGGTTATAATCAATGAAGTCGCTTGGATGGGCAGTGAATCCAGTTCGGCCGATGAGTGGATAGAGCTTAAAAATGTTTCCGAGGAAGCCATCAGCTTAAGTAATTGGCAGTTATTAGACCAAAGCAACCAGATAAAGGTTGTTTTTTCTTCGGACACGATACTTCCGGGTGATTTTTATCTCCTCGAAAGATCCGACGATGATAATTCCGCTCCCAATATTACTGCCGATGAGACATATTCGGGAGCACTTTCAGATACCAATGAATCTTTGCACCTTTTTGATTCTAATTGTGCTTTGGTGGATGAAGTCTTGGCCAATCCCGATTGGCCGGCTGGCAGTAAAACAGAGAAAAGGACCATGGAAAGAAATGATGATCTCGGTTGGCACACTTATTCTTCCGTCGCCGATGTAATCAGCGGATTGTGGGGAACTCCGAAAGCGACTAATAGCTTTGGAATGGAAGAAAATCAAGAAGAAGAACCGGAGCAAGATGACCCTATTCAAGAAGACGAAGAGGAAACTGTCATTCCCGGCCTTTTGATTACAGAAGTTCAGATTGATGGAGACGGTGGATATGAATATATAGAATTATTTAATCAGTCTGGGAAAGAAATTGATTTGTGCCCCGAAGAAGAAAATTGCTATTATCTTTCATATTATTCTTCCAGTTCTAAATGGTTTGATCCGCATCGCAATTGGAAGTTTCCCGACGGAGAAGTTCTGCCCATCGGTTCATACTACATAATAGATGTTTTCGGCGATAGTGGCGGCAATTGGCGTTTGGAAACGGCAGAAGAAACCGAAGAAGAACATTATTATAAAGAAGGACAGTTGTCCGCCAGTGGATCTCTGGCTGTTTTTTCTCATAATCCCAAATATGACGGAGAGAAAGAAAAGACCGAAGAGGAACAGATAAACAGAGCGATTTCTTTGAAAATTGATGCAATTGGTTGGAGTAATGATGAAACAGGGGTTATCGTTAAAGAAGGGCAGCAATTCGTTGGCACCAAAAAATCCAGTGAAGTTATCGGAAGAAAATGGTCTACTGGTCAATATTTGGATAGTGATAACAGTGGAGACGATTTTCAGTTGGAGGTGCCCAGCCCGAGAAGTCATGCTCCCAAACCTCCGTCAAAAGTCGAGAATTTATCAGCCTCATTGAATATAGAGCAAAAAAATTCAGTGATTCTTTCCTGGTCTGCTTCCGAAGACGAAGATACTCCAGATGAAAACATAGACTATGAAATATATTATTCCCGCAACGGACAAATAGACGAGAGCAATCTTTTGAATATCAATGACTATGTCGATGTCGAAATAATTGACGGGGAGGAAAATGTTAAACAGGCGACAGTTCCCGACCTTTACTACGACTCAAACTATTCTTTTGCCGTTAGGGCCAAGGATCCGGAGAAAAATTATTCTCCATTATCAGACACATCATCTTTTCCGATTGGCGAGGCAGTTCACCAGAAACCCGCTCCCTATCATGATTTCAGAAGAAGCAATCGTTCCAATTTTACCGGTCCGATTAATGAAAACATGAGCGAGGCGGTTGTTTTTGCCCAAGGAATTGATACAAATCCGAATAACGATAACTTGGCTTCTATTCCAGTCATAGACGAGAACGGTACGGTTTATTTCTATGGAGAAATAGACGGACTATCAGGAATCTATGCCTATGATTCCAACGGAAAGAAATGGCTCTATCGCGGAGAAGAGGTTTTTAATGAACCTTCTTTGGGAAAAGACGGTTCAATCTATACCGTGGATAGTCAGAGCGTATATTGTTTAAGTCCTTCGGGAAACCTTGAATGGAAGGAAGATTTTGAAAAAGTATATACTAAGAATATCATCATTGGTTCGGAAGGTAGAATATATTTTATTGCGTCGGAATCGCCGAATAATGCCATTCTTTTTGCTTTTGACGGAGAAACAAGAACGTCTGTTTATCCAATCGGAGCTCTTAATGCCAATTATTCGGAATTGGTTATTGATGAAAACGATAATATTTTCCTTTCCAAAGAAAATACGGTTTTTAAGCTTAAATTCGGACCCGGGGTAATAGCCGAAAAAACAATTCCCGTATTATACGATTCAGACTACACGGGAGAAAAGGATAAAACCGATGCGGCCGAACAAGTCTATGTCGCTTTTGACGGAACCGTTCTGGTGAATATTCTGCGGGGCAATTGCTGCTACAACACCAATCGACAGTTGAATGTTTTCTACGCTCTTAAAAATGATTTGAGTGAGGCCGTTTGGTTTAAAAAAGAATACGGTTCGGTTATCGGTATCGGCGACGGAGAGTTTTATATGTCAATGCTCCGTCCGGGTTTTTGGGAGAATATGGCCGTTAGTTTGATTAATGGCAGTATAAAATGGACCAAGGGGCCGTTTTCTCCTCAATCATCAACGGTTGTTTCGGACAACGGAAACAATATATATTTTACCCAAAATTTCAGTGTTCTTGGCTACGATTCTCAAAATATAAAGGACGGAGTTGTTTCCAACGATACGATTCTATCTTTTTCCGGAGCCGAACAATATTGTTATACTCCTTTATCAATAGGCGACGGAGTGATGTATATTTCCAAATTTCATGAAATGCTGGCTGTAAAATACTGATTTTTCTTTGCGCGATTCTTGCGCGATTCTCATATCGGCGTTGTTTTCGGTATTTCGGGGCTTATCTTGACATACACATCATTGGTGTGTATTATAGAAGCATGATTAATCAAAAAACAATAAACGCATATAAAAGAGTCAACATAACTCTTCCCAATAAAACAATCAAACTTCTTGATAGTGTTGCTGATAAGGGGGAAAGAAGCTCTTTTGTTGATCGAGCTGTGCATTTTTATATTGAAGAGGTAGGCAGGTCTAATTTAAACAAACAACTTCGAGAGGGAGCAATGGAACGTTCGTCGAGAGATTTATCGCTTGCTGACGATTGGTTTTTAATCGAGGAGCAATCATGATGGGAAAACAGACTATAAAAAGGGGAGAAATATATATCGTTAACTTCGATCCCGTTATCGGTTCGGAGATAAGTAAGAGCAGGCCCGCTCTTGTTTTGCAAAATGATGTTGCCAATCATTACAGTCCGGTAACCATAGTCGCCGCTATCAGTTCTCATTACGGCGATCACGTTTATCCCACAGAGGTTTTAATTAATCTTCCAGAAGGAGGTCTTTCAGAGGCGTCGGTCGCGCTCCTTAATCAAATTAGAACTATTGATAAAAGGAGAATAGTTAAGAAGTTGGGGAGATTGAATCCCGAAACTATGGAAAAAGTTGACAGGGCGATATCTATTAGTTTGGGTATTTTTTAAAAGGATTAAAGAAAAAACTTGGAATTTTATTGCTATAATAGCAAGGACGCTGTTTTTTTGTTGCGCAAGGAAATTTGACAACAACAAGTAAGTATGTTTTGATTATAGCAACCCGTAAATTGCGGGAGTGATTATTATGTGTACCATAAGTGTAATAATAGGAGAGAGCTCCTTAAAATTTGTAAATGGGCTTGAGCAGAATGCTCGTCCGTTTCTCAGTATCGTGGAAGATGGCAAAGTTTTCGACTTTGCGGTCGGAGTTGTCGTCGATGGCCACGACAAAGTGTTGTCATGGAGAACGAGCGTAAAAGGTCATCCTCTGATAGTTTTTTGGAGGTTGGTTAAAATGCTTGAAGGAATGAAAAGTGTCGGCACTCGCGATATCGAGCCGTGCTGGTACTTTTGCAGGACCACTGCAAATCTGCACGATGTCCACGCTAAATACATCGGTTTTTTAAAGGAGAGTGTGGGCATGGAAGATTTTGCGGTTTTGAAAAAAATCCGGAAAGACATATTAGCTTTCGGACCATCACCCAGCGAATATGAAGGGATGATAAAGAGAATCAGGGCCTCCCAACTTTCCGAGCAGGCAAAGGACTACCTTATAACTCTCTGTTTGGAGGGAAAGGAGTTCTATAATAAAACTTGATATACATAAATATATCATTTTTTGATACTTTTTAGGATTCGTTGACTTTTAATATTATATGCCATATAATAGGGGCTATGACGGAGGAGAATATCATTAAATTGACCAATGCCTTGTACAAGGTTACGGATCTCTTTCCCAGAGAGGAGCCTCTTCGGTTTGCCATCAGGAAAGAGGGACTCGATGTTTTGTTTTTCTCAAACATCGTTAAAGGAAAATCTATCAACTCAACTCCCAAGGAAAGAGGAGAATATTTGGATAAGGTCTCGGCTAAAATAGAGCTGATTAAGACCTATTTTGGCATCGCCAGAGAGCAGGAGTGGGTTTCGGAAAGGAACTTCATGGTTTTGGAGAGGGAATACGATTCTTTGAAAGATTCCCTGTCTTTGGAAGTATTAAGAGTTAAGGAAGTCAAAAAGCCGGTGATGATGGAAATGAAGAAAGAGGAGCCGGTTTCGGTTTCGGCCAACATGAAGGAAGAGGTCAAGGAAGAGAAGAAGGCCGAAGTCGAGAAGAGGGAAATGAAGCATATAAATTACGAGGAGCTTTCTTCGGTCCAATTGAAGGTCTTGGAGATTCTCCAAAACAAAGGTTCGCTAAAGGCCAACCAGATCAGTGACTTTTTTCCGGAAATGAATCCTCGAACCATCAGAAGGGAATTGAAAGGTTTGAAAGAGGGTAAAATCATCACTTCCAATGGAGGTGGCAAGACAACCGTCTACGGAATTAACAAATCTTTCTAAAAATCATTCTGGACACAGTTCTGGACATTCTGGACAATTCTGGACACGGTTCTGGACACGATAAATGGCATTCTGGACAATGTGGACAACTTCTGGACAATTGTGGACAGATGTGGACAATCGATTAGGACATGCTGGACAGAGTTCTGGACATTACAACTTTTAAAAAGACAATGCAATCACAGGAATTTAAAGAACAATTTTTTTCGCAGCTGTATGACGAGCATGTAGATAGAATCTATCGCTTTGTTTTTTTTAAGGTTAGTAATGAACAGTTAGCTCAGGACATTACCTCGGAAACGTTTACCAAACTTTGGAAAGAGATATCTTTAGATAAAGAAGTAAGGAGCCCATCGGGTTTTCTTTTTCGAATAGCCAAGAACCTGATTGTCGACCATTACCGGGCCAAAGACCAGAATCCGATCAATCTGGACAATCTGGACACGGTTCTGGACAAAGGCCAAGATGTTGCTGGACAAGCTGTCCAGAATGATGACATGAGGGAAGTCCGTTTGGCTTTATCTAAATTAACCGAAGATTATCGCATTGCCGTTTCCATGTACTATATTGAACAAGAGCCAATTTCCGAAGTGGCCAAGGCCTTGGGTAAATCCCAAGGAGCAACTAGGGTCTTGATTCATCGGGGCATGAAGCAATTAAGAGACATATTGGAAAACAAGGGTTAAGCCCTTGTTTTTGTAACAAAAGGACTGTTTTCACGTCTACATTAGTGAAGGACGATTATGGAAGAAATACAATTAATCAAAAAACTCGAATCTTTGAAAGGAACGAAGCCCAACAATGAATGGGTTTCTTTGGTTAAAAGAGACATTATTGCTAAACAGTTTGAGAGAGAATCTTCAGTTGCCTTCAATAACATTATCAATGCCATCGGTTCGGTCTTTGAAACTCCCAGAGTTTTCGCCCCGGTTTTGGCCAGCATGTTGGTTGGAGTCTTCGGCTTCGCCTTAATCACCGCCCAGAACACCGTACCCGGAGACGGGCTCTACAGCTTGAAGCAGGCCTATGAGGAAGCGAGGATTTCCGTGATGTCTCCCGAAGACAAAGCCATCGCTCAGGTGGAGCAATTTGATAAGAGATTAAGCGAACTTGACAAGATAACGGAAGAGAGCGAAAATCAAGGAAAGAAATTGGCAGCTGGAATCGTTGAAGTCCAGAAAGCTTTGGTTGTTGCTTCGAAACAATTATCAAAGTTGCCGGAAGATCAGAAAACAGAATTGGTAAACAATATCGTTTCAAAGATTAATAAGATTGAAAAAACAACCAATGCTGCAATCGTTGACAATGAGAGTGAGGGTTACCAAGAATTTTATAAATTTCTTGCCGAAAGTGAAATTAAAGAACTTGAAGCCAATGCTAAAAATCTAACCGTTAAGCAATTGAATCTCTTAAGCCAAGCCAAAGAGAGTTTTGACATTTCCGATTACGCACGTGCCGTCGAGTTCCTTTACCAGATTCAACCCGAAACAACAAAATAAAGATTCGCGTTTGTTCTTTGTCTGTTTATATTGATAAAGAACAGATGCGATAGAGGTGAATAAGCAGTATCTTCTGCGACCGAAGTTCCAGAAGAGGTTCATCTTCAGGGGAGACTACCTTGAGGATGAACCTTCGGAAGGGAGGTTGCAAAGAAAAAATCGTTTGTTCTTTCGTCCGTCATTCTGTTTTGCTCGATTGAGCAAAGCAGAGTGAAACGGACAGAGACATAATGGTCGACAAACGATACATTATAAGTTAACAATAACAAAATGAGTACAAAAAAATTTGGTATTGTTGCTGGTATAGCTTTAGCTTTATCAGTAGTGGTAAGCGGACCGGTCTCTGCAGCTTGCAGTTTGACTGACCTAAGCGGTTGTGACAACAACGGCCTTATGGCTTTGATTGCACAATTGTTATCAGGACAGACAACTACAACTACAGCAACTGGAACAAGCATTTCTGGCATTCCTGCCGGATTTACATTCACTACTAATTTAAAGCAGGGTTCTACTGGTAACGACGTAAAATACCTACAAATCCTATTAAATTCAGACGCAGCTACATCTGTCGGCAACGCAGGAAGTGAAACATCTTACTTCGGTGCCATGACAAAGGCTGCAGTAGTAAAATTCCAGAACAAATATGCTTCCGAAGTTTTGACTCCTTACGGCCTTTCAGCCGGAACAGGATTCTTCGGCACATCTTCAAGAGCCAAGGCTAATGCTTTAGTAGCTGCCGGTGTAAGTACAAGTACAACTACAACCACCACAACTACTACAACAACAGTTCCTACAGGAACAGGTTTTACTGTTTCTTTAGCTGCTGACACTCCTGCCGCTTCAACATTGGTTGTCGGACAGGCTATCGCCGACTTGGCTCACATTTCATTCAGCAACGGAACATCTTCCGAAGTTAAGATTACAAATCTTAAACTAAGGAGAATGGGTGTTTCAGCTGACGCAACACTTTCAAAGATTTATCTATACGACGGCAACACAAGATTATCTGACGAGGCTGTTGTTTCTTCAGGTGTTATCACTTGGAACAACACAACAGGAGTTATCACAATTCCTGCCAACACAGTTAAGAACATTGCCGTTAAGGCGGACATCGCCGCTTTAGTAGGCGGAAATGCTCCCACAGGACAGACAGTTGGAGTCAGCTTGCTCGCCGCAACTGATGTTACCTCAAACGCAACAGCCGTTGCTGGAACATTCCCAATTAACGGAAACATCCACACAACAGCTGCAGCTACATTGGCTACATTCAGTTTCGGAGCCGCAACAACTCCTAACTTGAACGCCGCTTTGGATCCTCAGAATGATTTCATTATGTTCCAGAACACAGTTACTATCGGATCAAGAGCCGTTAACTTGAAATCAATAACTTTCAGAAACATCGGTTCTACAGCCGTAAGCGACTTACAGAACTTAAAGCTATTGATTGACGGAACACAAGTTGGAACAACTGTTGTTTCAATAGATGCCAACGGTTACTTTACTTTCGACTTGAGTGCTACTCCCAAGAAATTGGAAACAGGCGCAAGGACATTCAAAGTAGTCGGTGACGTTGTCGGAGGCTCAACAAGAGACTTCACAATTTCTGTTTACAAGGCAGCTGATGTTCTTGTTACTGACACAGAATACAACGTTAACATCTTGATATTGAACAACAATGCCGCTTTCTCTCCAGTATCGGCTGGAAAGCAGACAATTGCCGCAGGCAACTTGACAATTACCAAGAGAACAGACTCTCCTTCATCTAACATCGTTGAGGAAGGATCACAGGTAACTTTGGCCAAATATGACCTAAAGGCTACAGGTGAGGCTATCAAGATAGAGAATTTAAGAGTAAGCTACACAGCTGTTCCCGGTGGTGCCGCTGCTAATGGCAACATCACACAGTTGAGAAACGGTGCTTTATTCGTAGACGGAGTACAGGTTGGTTCAACCATGACTCTTAACGAAGACCACAACGCCACTCTAGCTTACACAGAATTCACATTAGGTTCTTCTGTTATCATCACTCCCGGAACTACAAGAGTTTTGGAAATTAAAGCTGATATCCACGATCAGGATGGAACAGATGACATCGCCAATGGTTCAACCATCAAGGCTAATGTAGTTGTTGGTGCTTTGAACTACCAGAAGATGGTTTCTGGCGGATATGCAAACTCTCCGGCAAATGCCAATGCTAACACATTGACTGTTGCTAACGGATCATTGACTTTGGCTAAGGACCAATCATACGGTTCTCAGACAATCGTTGTTCCTCAGACAGCATATCTATTGGGAAGATTCAACTTATCAGCTGGAACTTCCGAGGATGTTAACTTGTCTACAATCAACGTTGACCTAACATTGGACGGCGGAGATGCAGCTGAGTCAACAGATGTTACTAATGTTTACGTCAAGTACGGAACAGCTACAACATCATCTTTGGCCACTATTGGCGCAGAGACAGCTCACGTATCTACAAACTCATGGTCAATCAGCAAGACCTTAACAAGAGGTCAGAACATGACTATCGAAGTTTACGGAGACTTGGCTGTAACAGCCGCTGGAGGTACCATTGATGCAAGCATGGAGGTACAGGGTATAACAGCAAGCTCAGGCACAACTGTTTACGCCAATGCTACAAGAGCAAACGGAGGTGCTAAGATTGCTGGACAGAGAGTAACAGCTTCTACCGGTGGCAGCCTAACAATTACTAGAGACAATGCTACACCTTTAGCTTCTCAAGTAGTTGCCGGTTCAACCCCGACAGAAGGAGCTTTGAAAGTTAAGCTTGCTGCAACTAACGAAGACTTATATGTAAAGAACATAGTCTTGAGAGTAAACACAGTTGCTGCCAGTGCCGCTATAGCTTCAATTGATCTATACGCTGCACAGGGATCAGGCTCTTTCACCAAAGTTGGTGAGACTAAGGTTTTGAACAGTGACGGAACCAACCCAGGATATGTTTCATGGGCATTGGCCGGAGCTGACAGAGTTCAGGTATTAAAGAGTGGTACATCTTACTTGTTGGCAAAACCGACATACGTAAGCAGCGGACAGACTGCTGTTTCCGGAAAGGTACCGACCATCAGCTTAGCTGACGTTAAGGTTGATGGAACAGTTCCCGACTTACACGCTACAGATTCAGACGGCAGTGATTTGGTCGTAGAATCAGGCCTATTGGTAGGCGGAGCTACACCGACATTCGCTGTTGACGCTGTTGACAGTGCTGTTGACACTTACGCTTCTATAACAGCCACAGCTACATCATTGACTCTAAGCGGAGGAACATGGGGTTCAGACAGAACCGGTTACTTCGGCTTAATCGATGCCGATGCTGACGGCACTTACGACGAAGGCGAAGAAATCGTTTACATCACTGATGGTGCTCAGGCCGCTATGCTAGTTCAGAGAGCAGCTTTGGGAACTACAGCCGCTGCAGACGCAGATGCTGGCAGAGTTTATTACTTAGCTGGTGTTAACGGAAATGTTCAGACAGTTTTGGACACAAAGTTGACTCTATCTCTAGGTTCTGACTCTCCTTCAGGTTCAACAACTGGTGCTACAGGAAAGGTTATCTTTACCTTCAATGCACTCGCCGAGAACAACGCTTCTGACCCTGCTGAGAACAAAGCAACTTTGACAAGAGTTGACATCACAACAACAGAGAGTGCCGCTTCAGTAACTAACATGAAGCTATACCCCTCTGAGTACGACAACAACGCTACTTACGCCACAACTTGTGGAGCATTATCTACTACAAAGTGGAGATGTATCATGAGCACAGCCGGCGGAAGCAACGAAATCGTTGAGAACACTACAAGAAAGTTTATCGCAAGAGCTGATGTTGGATACAACGATGCTGGAAACGTCCAGGTTTCTATCGCAACATTGGGAACTTCCGATGTAGCAACAAACGATGTTGATTGGACAGACGGTACTGCTACCCCGACATGGGTTAACCAGACTACAAGTTCTGTACAGGGTGGAGCTCAGACAACCGGTGCTGCATCAGGAACATATGATGCAACAGCCCCGAGCATAGCTTCATTAGTGTTTGGTGGTACAGCAAGCAACACATTGGTTGACGATGACACAATCACCATCACATTCAGTGAGGTTATCGATCCCACTACAATCGCAGCAACTTTGGTTCCTGGCGGCGCAGCCGTTACTCCGTCCAACGGAGCAACTGGTGACGTTGCTTTAGCTACCACTGGAGTTGTAACTATTACAAACATAGCTACAACCGACGTTGATGCAGAGGATGGTGCAACAGCTACTACATATGCTCCGACATTCGTATTAGACGCTACTGGTAAGATTTTAACAATCACACTTGCTGGTGCTGGCGATACTGGAGCTATTGGTACTGCTGAGGAATTTGGCGATGTTACAGGAATTACAACAACTGTAAAAGACGTAACAGCCGTTACTTTAGCAGATTCTGCTGTCAACGCTACTGGAAGTATCTAGTCAAATGCACGAGAGGTGAGTCCTCTAGTAATATGCTTGTGGCTTATTACTCAAAAGCCCCCGAAAGGGGGTTTTTGCTTTCTTGAAATTTAATTTGGTTGTGGTAGTATTATTTTATAATCAAATTAAAGAAAGACATGATTTCGAAGAAAAATATTATAATTGTCGCAGTCGTTGTTTTATTGGTGGTCGGAATGGCTAGTTATTTTGTTTATAATAATAAGATAAGCATTTTACAGGATCAAGGAGAGCAACAAGGCAATGAAATAGAAGGGCAGAAAGAGGAAATAACTCAAATAGACACTTCAACCAAAGAAGGATTAGCGTCTGCCCTGAAGCAATCGGGAGAAGCTGAAGATTTTGAAAGCTTTGCCAAGTACTTGAAGATTGTTTTCCAGAATCAATGGGACAAGGAAGTGGAATTAGGAAAGGTGGAGAGTGAGATATACATGAATGTGACGACAAAATATTTCGATGCGGGAAATATTGACGAAGCATTGAGGATATCAACCATTGTCTATAATGAAGTTCCTCAAGGATGGAGATTCAGATATTTGAGAATAAGGTGTTTGGAAAAGTTTGGGAGAGATGCTTTTAATGCCAATGACTTAATTATGGCAGAAGATTATGCAATGAAGATATTGCAAATGATGTTCAGGCCGGAAGGAGCCGATTTGTTGGCAGACATATATATTAAAAAAGCGGAAGCAGATATTCAAAAAGGCGACAAGGCCGCGGCATTAAACAATATCAACTATATTTGGGACTATGAAATCAGCCAGGACAGGAGAGACAAGCTCACGGAATTAAAAGATTCTCTTTCAAAATAATTGAAGAGTCCGGGAGGCCGGACTTTTTAATTTTTAAAAGGTGTGATAAAATATTTACTACAGAAATGAAATTAAATTTTCAAAACTTAATTTATTCCGGCTTCCTGATTTTTTTATTTTTTATTCCGGCCTCGGCAAGTGCGGGAACTTCGCGTACTTTCAGCATTGACCCGGCTTATAACACTGACAGCAACATTCAACAATATCAGATTTCGGCTACGCTCAAGAAGAGCTTTGACCGACTTGATTTCTATGTCAAAGATGATTTTTTGGAATCAAAGGACTGGACGCAGACTAATGAGATAAATAATATTTTCATTAATTTAAACTCAGATTTTGAGAGCAAGACTTATCCGCAACTGACAGATGCTTTCGGAACCGATAAGTATTCAAAAAAAGAAGGGGTGGCCAGGATTGCAGTTTTGTTCTATCCGATGAAAAAAGAAGCGAGGGGATATACAAGAAACATTGATGCTTATGATAAAACCGTTAATCCCATGTCCAATCAAGGCGAAACGATTTATCTTAATTCGGAATACATCGATAGTCCTCTTTTGCCAGAGATATTGGCTCACGAGTTTACCCATTTGATTGAATTCAACCAAAAGAATATACAAAGGAGCGTAGCGGAAGACACTTGGCTGAGCGAAGCTAGGGCCGAATATGCTGTTACCATGTTGGGGTACAATGATAAAGCAGGAGAGACTTATTTGGACAAAAGGATTAAGGATTTTTTGAATAAGCCGTCTGATTCTTTAATTGACTGGAGCGGGAGCAGTGCCGACTACGGCGTGGACAGCCTTTTTGTTCATTATCTGGTTGAGCAGTACGGGCTTTCGGTTCTCACCGATTCTATAAAATTAAACAGCGTGGGGGTAGATAGTATTAATGAAGTTTTGAAGAATAGCGGAAGCAAAGAAGCATTTTCCGATATTTATGCTAACTGGGCCATCGCCGTTTATTTGAATGATTGTTCGGTTTCTCCGAAATATTGTTATAAAAACAGCAAATTAAAAGATGTTAAAGTTCTGCCAGTGAACACCTATATGCCTTTCTTTCAGGAAAGCTCGGTTTCCGCAAACCAACTTATCAATGATTGGTCAACCAATTGGCAGAAATTTGTCGGTGGGGTCGGGGATTTTAAGCTGGATATCAAGAGTCCCAAGGACTGCAATTTTAAGGTGTCTTATATCGTTAAAGATTTATCAGACAAGAGCTCGGTCAATATTTTGAATTTCAAGGACGGGGAAGAGAAGCAGATTGCGATTCCGAACGTCAGAAACGTTTCTTCCATAGTTTTTATCTTCTCGGTTGAGGGAGATGATACAAAGATGGCTTCCAATTCTTTCTTTGTTTACAATATTACCGCCTCAACAATACTTAAAAGCACTCCTACCGAGGAAATAAAATTACCTTTTGAGGTTGGTAAGCCGTTGGGCCAAATGACAAGGGATGAACTTCTGATGGTTATCTTAAGATTGATAGTTTATCTTTTATCTCAGGGCAAGATATTGACACAATAAAGTTGTCTAAAAAAAACAAAAAGAGCAAAACTTGTTTGACAAGCTGTAGATAAAATTTATATAATAACAATATGAATAATAAATATTTGCTAATTATTTGTTTCTGTTTATTATTGTTTGTTTTGGTGAGTTTTTATTTTAACTGGCAGGAGAAGGAAAATTATTCCGTTGTTTATTTATCAACGGGCGAGATTTACATCGGCAAGCTTTCCTATTTCCCGAAATTAACTTTAACCGATGCATATCTCCTTCAGGTGTTAAAAGACCCCAGCGATTCAACAAAGAATACTTTTCAGCTGGCACCTCTTTCCGAAGCTCTTTGGTCTCCCGAGCGAATTTATTTGAATAGAGAGCAGGTTATTTTCTCCGGTCCGATGAACGAATCGAGTAAGGCTTTTCAAGCGATTAAAAATGGAACGTCCGTCCCAAAGTAGCAATACTTTGGTTTTTTATAAAAAAATAACCTGAAAAGAAAAAGGTCGATACTGCTATTGTCTGTCAATGCATAACAGATAATAACATAATTATAATTAATTAAATTATTTAAAATAAAATGAACAAATTTAGAAAATTAAACTTGTTGGGGATAGCGGTTCTAACTCTAACAGTTGCTTTCGTCGGCGTTGCCAACGCGACATTGACGATGGATGCGACGACTATCGCCGGTTCGGGTAATGTAACTATAGATGGTGTGGCCGCCTCCGTTTATTCCATTGGAGCCACCACTACAACAGGAACGATTACAATTGGTGGAACAGCTCAAGAGGGAGCGATTAAATTAGGCGATTCAACAGCTGCCTTGACCTTAAGTCTCGGTACCGGTGCGTCAGGTGTTAAAACCATTCACATTGGTGACGGAGCGACAGCTAATGTTATAACTATCGGAAGCAATAATGGTGCTGGTTCAGTCACTATCACTGCCGGTACAGGCAATTTTGCAGTAACCGGAGCTGCAGGCACGACTTATACCATTGGAGCCACAACTACCACCGGAGCCACCACTATCGGACAGTCAACCAAGACAAACACAATTAATGTTGGAAATGGAGCGACCGAGGCAGGATTAACTCAGACAGTAAGCATCGCTAATGGTGCTGCTATCGCAACCGGAGTCACCGCGGTCAATATCGCCAACGGAGCTACTGCTGGCAACAGCACAGTTTCCATCTTGGGAGGTAATACAACCGGAACAGAAGTCCTTAATTTGGGCACTGGAACTGGAGCCAAGACTATCCACATCGGAGACGGAGCCGCTGCCAACATTATCACTATCGGAAGCAGTACAGGCGTAGCAGCTGTTAGTATCACTGCCGGAACAGGGGAAATAACTTTAACTGGCGGGGTACGTGCCACAGGACGTCAGACAGTAAACAAGGCTACAGCTCCCGTTAATATTGCAGACACTGCTGCAACTCCTACGGTAGCTCAGATTCTTGATGCAGGTATTTTTACCAGTCTTCCGACAGTAGACAGGACATTTACTCTTCCTACTGCACAAGGTGCGGCCGGTTTGGTCCAGGCATTGCCGGGAACACCAGCTGTGGGAGATGTATTTAGTTTTGTAATCAACAACAATGCAGCTTTGGCATCGGGTTTCCAAAATGTTGTTACGGCTGGAGCCGGTGCAACTATCGTTGGAGTTCCTAATGTTGAACCAGGATTTTCTCGAACTGTATACTGCAGAGTCACTGATGTAACTGGTGATTCAGAAACAATCAGTTGCTATTAACAAATAGAATTTGTTAATGATTAAAATTCAAGGGCAGAGTTTGGCTGATTATTAAAAAGTCGACAGACCTTCTCCCGAGAATTTATTTAAAAATCTAAAGAACAAAGAATGATTAAAAATAATATTAAATTATCCGTCTTGGTTCTCTCGGCTTTGATTGTTTCTATTCAGGGTGTTTATGCTGCGGATTTAAGTTTTAATGCCGATACTAAGATTACGATTAACTCAAAAAATTACATAATAGCAAGCGGTTCCGGTGCCACAACATTAGCAGTTGCACCGACAACCATAACTGTTACGGTTCCGGCGGCAACTACTTTTACACTTGTTTCGCCCCAGGGATACCTTTTGGGTAACGATCAGAGCATCGCTCAAGCATGTACGGGTGACCAGAACAGCTTAACCCTCACCGGTCCTTTGACCGACGTGATTATTACTCCCGTTGCAACGGTTTGTACTAATCCGGGCACCGGCGGGTCTGGTAGTGGTG
>Ga0209340_1000766_pt1 | contig 29690 bp, 29 predicted proteins | sample EPASupsiteSAE323_FD_187266 | JGI IMG/M metagenome (GOLD analysis project Ga0209340, IMG submission 187266) | Bioremediated contaminated groundwater from EPA Superfund site, New Mexico - Sample SAE3-23 (SPAdes) (version 2) | ecosystem: Environmental > Aquatic > Deep subsurface > Groundwater >... | reverse complement strand
AGATTCTAATCTGAAATTAATTTTCATCGGTCTTAAAAGAAATTTTAAATTAATTAAAAGCATTAAAAAATTTAGCAATAAATACGACATAATTCATTGTCGTTCATCCGTTTTAGATCTTTTGATTTTTCCCTACATTCTTAAATTTTTTGATAAAAAAATTAAATGGACAGCTGTTTTTGACAATATTGTTCCATTAAATGATCCTGGCAATAAAATTTATCGTTTGTTATCTTGGATATTTTTCAAAATTAGTGTTTTATTGTTACATAAAACCGATATTATTTTTACTATTTCCCCCGATCTTAAAAATTACTTAATCGACCATAATTTTAATCCATCAAAAATAGTTGTTACCGGCAATGCTATTGAAATCGATTTGGCCAAAAAAAGTAAAGCTCAAAAAAATAAATACGACGGCCTATTTATAGGCAGAATTAATGAAACTAAAGGAATTTTCGATATGTTAGATGTTGTTAATCAAATTAAAAAAGAATTTCCAAACTTTAGGTTAGCCGTCATGGGAGACGGTGATATTTCCACTAAAAATAAATTTAAAAATAAAATTAAAGATTTAAAATTATCCAAAAATATTATTTTGTTAGGTACCAGAAATGGTTTAGAAAAATTTTCCATTATCAAAAGCTCTAAAGTTTTTATTTTTCTTAGTAAAAGTGAAAGTGAAAGTTTTGGAATTGCCCTTTTAGAGGCTGTCAGCTGTGGTCTTCCCGCCTTCGTTTACGACTTGCCCGCTTATAAAAATATCTACCAAAATAACGAAGTAAACGTGTTTAAAAAAGGAGATATAAATTCAGTCAGTAAGGCTATTATAAAAACTTTCAAAAACAAACAATTTGAAAACAAAAATGGCAAGAAATTACTCGGCAAATACAGTTGGGAGAATATTGCTAAAAAAGAATATCAATCTTTTAAATCGCTGTTTAATTTGTTTTACCGACATTACTGCTGTTTAATTGAGTCAAAAGACTGCTAGCCTGAGTCCAAGTTGGATAGGTTTTAACCAATTGTTCCAAAATAGAAATTGCCTGATCTGTTCGGCCCATATTAGCATAAACCACAGACGCAGCATAATAAACTTGCGGATCGTTTGGTTTAATTGTATTTAATTTATTTAAATGGTTTAAGGCTGAAGTAAAATTTTTCTCAGTTAAATCAATTTGTAATAAGCTGTAATAACTTTGATATAAATTAGGTCCATAAGACAATGCTGTTTCATAACTATCTCTAGCTAAATCATATCTTCCAATCTTGTAAAAAATATTAGCCCGGTTATGATAAGCGTCCGCATAGTTTTGTTTCACTGTCACCGATTCAGTAAAACCTTTTACTGAATTTAAATATTGTTTCATTTTTCCTTCATCAGTGGTTTCCATTTGGGCTAATTTATCATAATCATCACCAATATTATTCCAAGCATTATGGCTGTTTGGTGACACCTGGCAAGTTCTTACCCATAATTTATGATTAGTTTGCCAATCATCATTTCTTAAAAAAGTTCTCACCGAATAAAGTCCAACCATTAAACAAAATATAATTAAAAGTGGAATTTTCCATTTTTTTTCAAATCTTTGAAAAAATAAAACTAAAAAAGCACAAAAACCCAAACTTCCTAAAAATAGATATCTTTCCGCCACCAGCCAGCTAACTTTAACTGGAGCCATTGATGGAGCGGTCGCTAAAAAGATAAAAGCTAAGGCAAAAAATATTTTTTTATCTTTAAAGAAAAAATAGCCAACAGTTCCTAAATAAGTTAGTGTTATTAACCAATTTAACCAAGTCGGCAAAACATACATTGTATGATAGAGAGTTAAATCTGTTGGAACTAAAGCTAATTGTAAATATTTAGCTATTGATGTTGGGTATTGGAAAAATGGATCATAAAAATTACCGCCATAACCGTTATAACCGGAATTAACATCATTAATTCTTGCATTAACAGATGGCCACAAAAAAATTGTTAAAACCACAATTACCAAAGAAGAAAATAAAAATATTTTTCCCCATGGAATTTTCTTTTTAAAATTATTTCCAAAAGTTAAAATAAAAAGAGGAACCAGCAAAAGTAATGAAATTGATCTGACTTTTTCTGCCAAAAATGTTATTGGCAAAAGTGCTAAAAACCACCACAAATATTTTTTAATTCCGGTTTTTAGATACAAAACAAATAAAATCATTTCTGGCAAAATTGTGATTGATGTTAATAAATAAGGTTTACCGGAAATCCAGGAAACAGTCTCTACGTGTATTGGTAAAACAGCAAATAAAATAGTGCTTAAAATAGCTGTCTTTTTATCAAAAACAATATACAAAAAAATAAAAGCAAAAACACAGACCAATAAATACAAAACAAGACTAAAAATATGATAAGGTATTGGATTTTTAATCCCGAAAAGCACCGCCATTGACCAATTAATTAAACCGCCGATTAATCCTTTTGTTTGACTGCTAAAACTCATAATTCCAGTATTATCCGGGATTGAGGCATAATCATCAGACACAAAATCTCCATGCATGCCGTTAAAATACAAAACAACAATACCAACACATAAAATCAGTAAAAATTTCCAATTTTCTTTAATTATTTGCCATATTCCCTTCACTGGCTCTGAAACCACACTAACTGTTGATTTTACGTTCTCCAGTTTTCTTAATTTCTTAAGCGTTTTTTGTGACATAGATTAATTCTAGCAAAAAAATCAAATCTCTAAAGTCTTAAATAAATCTCCTAATTTTTCCTCGCTATGTCTTAAACGCATATTTTTTTCTTCAATACTGGCAATATTTGCTAACAATGTTTTTTGCTTGCTATTTTCATTAAATTTAATTGGGAAAGAATGTTCTAAAGCATAAAACTTTAATACTTTCTTTAATAAATTCTGATCTAAGCAATTTAAATTTGCCATTAAAACTAAATCAAAAGGGGATTTATAACCTAAATATTTTTCGAATAAAGTCACATAATCATCTTGATCAAAATCATTATTTTCATTAGCCATCGATGAAATATTTGTCATCAATATTTTTTTGGCTTTACTTTTTTTATAAGCTTCTGTCATTCCCTCTGGTAAAAAATTAATCAAAATTGAACCATACATGCTTCCTGGACAGACAATAATCACATCTGCTTTTTTAAGAGAATCCATCGCTTCTTCATTTGCTCTAACCTTAGGTGTTAACCAAACATTTTCAATTTTATCTAAAGACATTCTCAAATCATCTAAATTATGTTCGCCAACATATTCTTTGCCACTTTTTGTTTTAAAACAAAAATTAGCCGAAACGGTTGAAACTGGAACAACTTCTCCTTTTAATTTAGCACCTGTCAACGCTTCAAACATAGAATCGACATCTGACAATTTACCTTCTTTCTCTGACAAAAATTGAAAAAATATATTTCCAAAATTTCTGCCTCGGCCATCTCTAAATCGGAGCATCTCTTCCCAAATCTCTTTTTGCTTACCATCATCCCAAAGCGAAATAAGAGCTCGCCAATAATCAGAAAAAGCTAAAATTTTTCCTCTTTCATCAGTTCTCATTCTGCCAGTGTCACCACCACTATCAAAAGTCGTTACAATTGATTTGATATTTTCAAATCCAGCCCTAATTAATGCCTTATTTACAATCGGCATTCCCGATCCGCCGCCAATAGTACAAATTTTAAAATCTTTATTCATTTAATGTTTATTATATAATAAATATTCTCTATGGGTTTAATTAGGCTTTTACTCGCTATTTCAGTTATAACCGCTCACTCCAGCTCGATTTTTGGTCTCAATTTTATACAAGGCCAAATGGCTGTAGAAATTTTTTTCATGATTTCTGGTTTTTACATGGCTTTAGTTTTAACCGAAAAATATAATAAAAAATCTGACTATAAATTATTTATCAGTAATCGCTTTTTAAAAGTTTTTCCAACTTATTGGATAATTTTAATTTTATGTATTATTTTTAGATTTATATTATTTAAAGTTTATCCAAATTCTTCCGATAATATTGGATTTTTAAACTCAAATCTTCATCTTAATTTCTTTAGTTTTTTGTTTTTGTTGATTCCAAACTTTACTATTTTTGGTCTCGATTTTACTTTCTTTTTTAGCCTAAAACAAAGTGGGGCATTGTTTCCTACTCTAAATTACACTTTATTTTACCCGCCTCTCTATGATTTTAATTTTATCGTCCAAGCCTGGACTCTTAGCCTTGAACTAACTTTTTATCTTTTTGCCCCATTTTTAAATCGTCTCAAAAGTAAATGGCTTCTATTAATAATGTCTTTAAGTCTTGGTCTTCGCCTATTCCTTTATAGTAGGGGGTTATATCACGACCCGTGGACTTATCGCTTTTTCCCAAATGAACTAGTTTTTTTCTTAGCAGGAATTTTAATGTATAGAATTTATCAATATATAAAGACTAAAGATTTTAGAAAAATATCTATCTATATTTTCTTTTTCTACTTTTCATATTTAATTTATTATCAATTTTTACCCCACGAACGCACCAAACAAATAATTCTTTTCTTTTTTTCATTCATTTTTATCCCTTTGATTTTCAATTTATTTAAAAATAGTAAAATAGACCGATTTATCGGCGAACTTTCTTTTCCTGTTTATATCTGTCATTTTTTAATCATTGATATTTTTACTCACTTCACCAGTTTGCCTCATCAATTTTTGGGATTAACCGTCGCTATTATCTCCATAATCTTTTCCATTCTCCTTTCAAAATTTATTATTAAACCTATTGACCATTATCGCCAATCACGAATTAAAATTTCACCCATGTTAAACTAATTTATGTTTCAACTTGTTTCTGAAATTAAAGATGTTTATAAATGGCGCGAGCTTCTTTGGCAAATGGTTAGTCGTGAAGTTAAAGCCCGATACAAACAATCTATTCTTGGTTATTTTTGGGTAATTTTAAATCCTTTAGCTCAAATGTTAGTCATGTCTTTTGCTTTCTCTATTATTATGCGTATTCCTACTAACTCGGCAGGTAATATTCCTTATTCAATTTTTCTTTTTGTGGCCCTCCTTCCATGGACTTTATTTTCCAATTCTCTTTCTTCAGCAGCCTCCTCTTTGGTCGTTTCTAGTAGTTTGATTACCAAAATTTATTTTCCTCGAACCATTTTAGTTATTTCCACTATTATCGCTAAAATTATTGATTTCTTATTCGCAAATATTATTCTTATTATCTATTTAATAATCTATCAAATACCTATTAATATTAATATTCTTTGGATTTTCCCAATATTTTTTATTCAGCAAATTTTTACTCTTGGCCTTTCTCTTTTCTTCTCTGCTGCTAATTTGCTTTATCGCGATATTCAATATTTATTATCTATGATTTTGCTTTTATGGATGTATATCACTCCAATTATTTATTCTGCCGATATGATTCCAGTTAAATATAAATTTATTTTTCAGTTAAATCCAATGGCAGTCATTGTTAATGCCTACAGACAGGTAATATTGGCTGGGAGTCCTCCAAAATATTCAAGCCTGATCATTGCAACTGTGGTTTCATTTGTTTTCTTATTAATTGGTTTATCTTACTTCAAATCACGCGAAAAAATCTTTGCCGATAATATTTAATATGATTAAATATAAATTTTATTCTGATTATCAACACTCTTCCTCCGAAGTTAAATCTATAAATTATCTTTTAACTCAACTTACCCAAAATCCAGAAAAAATCACTTATTCTAAATTAGAAAAAATTTCTCAAAACAATAGACTTCTTTTAGCTCTTGACCAAAACGATAACATTATTGGCATGGCAACTTTAGTTTTAATTAATATCCCCACTGGCAACTCTGGCCGTATTGAAGATGTTGTAGTCGATGATAAATTTAGAGGACAAGGGATTGGAACCACTTTAATTAAAAAATTAATCACTGAAGGTAAAAAACTTCATTTAAAAAAAATTGATTTAACTAGTAAACCCGAAAGAATTGAAGCTAATAAATTATATCTAAGTCTCGATTTTTGCAGGTACGAAACAAATGTTTATCGGATGAAATTTGAAAAATAACTATAATACTGGTAAAATCGCGTGGTTTAAGATAAATATGTACCTTAAAATTGAGGAAAAATAAATATCGCATTGGAAAGGAAGGTGTTCCAAATGAAAAAATTTTTTTCTAACGCCATAATAGTATTAGCTATTATTATGGTTACTATTGTCATCACCAGTATCGTAACTGCCAAAAAAACAGTTAGCAGCTCAATTAACGAAACAATAAGCCAGATAACCCAATCTACTCCAATAGAAATAAAACCCGACACCACAGCATTGGTTAAAGAAATTCAAAATTTAAACAGACTTGAAACCGCTTCTCTCAATATCAATCGAATATACAATGCCACCAAAGATAATAAAAGACTTTGGGGGGCAATGGGTGAAGAACTAACTTTCGTTGCTTACGGTGAAGTCGTGGCTGGTATAGATTTAGGCAAAATTACTCCAAATGATTTTGAATTTATCGATGATTATACTGTCAGAATCCACATGCCAAGGGCAGAGATTTTTAATGTAATTATCGATAATGACACTTCTTATGTCACCAATCACACTAAAGGTATTTTAGCTAAAACTGATTCCCAGCTTGAGACCAAAGCCAGACAGTATGCTCAAAATAATTTCGAAGACTTAGCTCTAGAATCAGATTTATTGGTCCAAGCCTATGAAAATGGCACCAGTAATATTGAAAGCTTAGCCCACAGTCTCAGATTCACTTCTGTATTGTTCACAACCAACTAATTTTCCTCAAAACATATTTATCAACTGGCATGAAGCTAATTAGGAATTTTTATTCTTACTAGCTTCATGCCTGCATATTTTCACTAGCCATTATCTCAGTCTCCGTATATAATCAATTAACAAATGAACTCAAATAATTCAGATCAAATTGTTATTAAATTTGATCATGTCATTAAACAATTTAGCAAATTTAATCAAAAAACTTTCAAGGAATTCATTCCCGCTCTAATCAGTGGAGAACAAACCAAAGAAGGTTTTAAAGCTTTAAACGATATTAGTTTTGAAATTAAAAAAGGGGAAACGGTTGGCATTATTGGCTCCAATGGTTCCGGTAAATCAACCATTCTTAAGCTCATTGCCGGCGTTATGTCACCAAATGGCGGTAAAATAACTGTCAAAGGTAAAATCTCTCCTCTAATCGAGTTAGGTGCTGGTTTTCACCCTGAATTAACTGGAGCCGAAAATATTTATCTCAATGGCGCTATTCTTGGATTAAGCCGTAAGGAAATTAATAAAAATTTTCAATCGATCATTGATTTTGCCGAACTACAGGAATTTATAGATCAGCCAGTTAAACATTATTCTTCCGGCATGTATATGCGCCTCGCGTTTGCAGTTGCCGTCCATGTTCACCCAGAAATTTTAATTGTCGACGAAATTCTTGCTGTTGGTGATACTGCTTTTCAGGCAAAATGTTTTGCAAAAATGGAAGAATTTAAAAAATCAAAGGATGTTACCATTATTTTCGTCTCTCATAACATGGATCAGGTGGAAAAATTTTGTACCCGTGCCATATATTTAAATGATCATAAAATTCAATATGATGGAAGTACTACTGCCGCAATTAAGAAATATTTCAACAGTAAATAATTTTTTAAGAATTTTTTAATTAATAATTAATTAAAAAAATATAGGATGACATTAATTTAATTAATTTTTAATGAAATGAAGCAAAAACCTTTAATCAGCATTATCGTATTAAGTTATAAAAATTATCGTTATATTTACGAAGCCTTAGACTCAGTTTTATATCAAGATTATCCTAATATAGAACTCATTATTACAAATGATGGTTCTAATGATTTTAATAAAACCGCCATCGATCAATATCTTAAAAAAAATAAAAAACAAAATATAAAAAATGTTGTAATCAATAATAATGAAAAAAATATTGGAACAGTTAAAAACTGTAATAAAGCCATAAAACTTTCAAAAGGTAACTATATAACAATATTTGCCGCAGACGATGCTTTATACAACAACAAAGTTATTACTAAATTAATGGATTCTTTTGACACATTGTCAGAAAAAGAATTAATAGTAACTTCTCAAACTAACATGTGTGATGTTAATTTGAAAAAACTTATACAGCCATTTATTTCAGAAACAAATAAAGAAAAAATAAAAAAATTAACACCAAAAGAACTATTCGCCGAAATGGCTACAAAATGTATTCTTCCTGGATCTGGAACTTGCTATAAAAAGGAAATATTTAAAAAATATGGTTATTTCGATGAAAAATATCTTTTAGTAGAAGATTATTCTTCAGCATTAAAACTATCAAGACTTGGTGTTAGATATAATTATTTTGATTTCGTTTCAATTAAACATCGCGATGGTGGCGTCAGTCATGGGAATATTAATGGTGGTTCACAGACAAGTAAACGATACGATCTGGATATTTTGAATATCATGAAAAATGAAGTCTTACCGTTTATAGATTTATTAGATACAAAACAAAAAAAAGAATTTCTTAAAAAATATCAAAACGATAAATTTAAATTTGAATATAAATATAGTTTTGAAAATGGTACTAAATTACAAAAAAGACAATTTGTTAAAAAAAATCTAAGCACCATAATTTTAATTTTTTCTGGAGATTTTATAACCGATTCTTTCGATCAACTAAAAGGCAAAAAAATAAAATTATTTTTATTTGGTATTTTAATTTTTACCTTTTATTGTTTTTATAACGACTACATAAAGGGATTAGAAACTATTCTTTCTACACCAATTTCAGTCGATTTAATTAAAATTATTGGAATGTTTGGATTATTTCTAATTTTACTTTCAATTTTACTTCTTACCAGTAATTTTATTAAAAAATTTTTGTTCAGAATATTTAAATTCATTAAATTCATAATTTAAAATGATAAAAAAAATAATTACAAAAATTTTAAATAAAGATACTAAAACAAAAAAACCAACATATGCAGTTTTTGACCTCAATCAAAAAAGATATTTATATATAATACAAAAATTAAAAAGTAAAATTAAAAAAAAACAAAAAATAAGAGTTTGTTTTTTTGTCATGTTTGATTACCAATTTTCATATAAATCATTATATGAAAAAATGTTAAAAGACATTTTTTTTGAACCATTTATTTTAATAATCCCTGATACTTTAAGAGGAGAAAAACATTTAATATCTTCATTCAACCAATCTTATAATTCACTATCAAAAAAATATAAAAATGTTTATAAGGGATATAACATAAAAACTAAAAAATTCACCGATTTTTCAGAAAAGATGGATATGGTATGTTTTCAAACACCATATGAATGTATGACTCATAATTTTTTTCAAATGCAAAATTTTCTAGATAAAAATATACTTCCGTTTTATGTAAATTATGCTTATTCAGTTTTAAAATATGTAAGCAAAGTAGTGGTTAAAATAGACACATATAGTTATTTTTGGAAAGTATTTGTAGAAAATAAATTTAATATTCAAGAATTAAAAAAATATGAAATAATTAAAGGAAAAAACGCAGTAGTAACTGGATTTTGCAAAATGGATGATCTTGTTAATCAAAAATTGATAAAACAAGAAAGAAAAACCATAATTATTGCTCCACATCATACTATTTCCAATGGAGAAATTATTGAAATTTCCAATTTTTTAAAATATTCTGATTTTTTTTTAAAACTTCCAAAACTATACCCAAATATTGATTTTGTTTTCAGACCACACCCTCTGCTTATTGTTAATCTTAAAAAACCAGATACTTGGGGTGAAGTTAAAACTAAAAAATATTTTCAAAAAATGGAATCATACCCAAATGTTACTTATAGTAAAGGAGGTGATTATTTTGATATTTTTGCTAATTCAGACGGCATTATTCATGATTGTGGATCATTTTTGGCAGAATATCTATTTACTGAAAAACCAGCTTGTTATATGCTAAAAAATAAAAAATCAATTAATAAATGGTTTTTACCGATTGGTAAAAAATGCTTAAATCATTGTTATAAAGCTTATACTAAAACCAACATTTTAAATTTTATTAATGAGGTTATTATCAACGAAAAAGATTATATGAAAAATAAAAGAATAAATTTTATTAATTCCACCCTAAAAATTAACTATCCAAATTCAAGTCAATACATTATTGATTATATTAAAAAAGAATTAACCAAATGAAAAGAATAATTACCTATGGTACTTTTGATATGTTGCATTATGGTCATATTAATCTATTAAGAAGAGCGAAAGAATTAGGTGATTATTTAATCGTAGCTCTATCTAGTGATGAATTTAATTTAATAAAAAATAAAAAATCATATTTTTCATACAAAGAAAGAAAATTGATGTTAGAATCAATAAAATATGTTGATTTAATAATTAAAGAAAGAAATTGGGAACAGAAAATAAATGACATTAAAAAATACCAAATAGATACCTTTGTAATAGGCGATGATTGGAAAGGTAAATTTGATTTTTTAAAAAAATATTGTGAAGTCGTTTATTTATCAAGAACACCAGAAATTTCAACTACACTAATAAAAAATAATATAAATTTTAAATAGATATGATTAAATTTTTAGATCTTTATAAGATAAATCAAAAATATAGAAAAGAAATAGATAAATCTATAAAACGAGTGTTAGATTCTGGCTATTATATTCATGGTCAAGAAGTTGAAAATTTTGAAAGAAACTTCGCCAACTATATTGGTACCAAATATTGTATTGGTACCGCTAATGGCCTAGATGCATTAATATTAATTCTTAGGGCATATAAAGAGTTAAATATTTTGAAAGATGGTGATGAGATAATTGTTCCTGCAAATACCTTTATTGCCTCAATATTAGCAATTTCCCAAAATAATCTAATTCCGGTGTTGGTCGAGCCAGATATAAATACCTACAATATTAACCCCGACCTAATTGAAGAAAAAATAACAAAAAAAACCAAAGCTATTATGGTGGTCCATTTATATGGGCAAACAGTAGAAATGGAAAAAATTTGGAGATTAGCCAAAAAATACAATTTAAAAATAATTGAAGATTCTGCCCAAGCCCATGGTGCAATGTATAAAAACAAAAAAGTTGGGAATCTTGGTGATGCTTCAGGTTTTAGTTTTTATCCAGGAAAAAATCTAGGAGCAATGGGAGATGCTGGCGCAGTTACCACCAATGATAAAAAATTGGCTGATGCAATTAGAGTTATTGCAAACTATGGATCGTCTGAAAAGTATATAAATATTTATAAAGGAATAAATAGCCGTCTTGATGAAATTCAATCCACAATTCTCAATGTAAAACTTAAATTTTTGGATTCTGATAATGATAAAAGAAAAATAATCGCCAAATATTATTTGGAAAATATCAAAAATCCAAAAATAATTTTACCTAAAGTTACAGACTTTAATGGTCATAACTTTTATGTTTTTGTAATTAGAACCAAAAACAGAGATCAATTGCAAAAGTATTTAGGTGAACATGATATAGGATCTTTAATTCACTATCCAGTTCCACCACACAAACAACAGGCTTACAAAGAATGGAATAAATTAAGTTTTCTAATCACAGAACAAATTCATAATGAAATTTTAAGTATCCCAATCAGTCCGGTTTTGACAAAAAAAGAAATCCAAAAAATAGTTGAAGTATTAAACAAGTTTTAAAACATTATCTTCTTTTTTAAAACAAAGACCACATTCACAATTTGCTTTTTCGTTATCTAATTTCAGTTTTTTTCCACATTTACAAATATATCCATTTTGTTTTGCAGGATTTCCATAAACTAATTCATAATCTCTAACATCTTTAGTAACCACCGAACCAGCTCCAATCATTGCATGTTTTCCAATTTTAATACCAGCCAATATTGTAGAATTTGCCCCAATAGAACATCCATTTTCCAATATTGTTTCTTTTTTTTGATAATTTTTATTTTTACTTCTTGGGAATAAATCATTAGTAAAAGTTACACTTGGTCCTATAAACACATTATCTCCAACAGTAACACCATCCCAAAGCCACACTCCACATTTTATCGTTACATAATTACCTATCTTCACACCATTTTCAATAAAACAATGATCGCAAATATTAGCCTCTCTACCAATCTCAACACCATTTAATACATGTACAAAAGCCCAAATTTTAGAGCCTTCTCCAATATCATTAGTTTCTACGATGGCAGATGGGTGTATAAAAATATTTTTTTTCATTTTAATAGTTCCTCAGGGAAAGTATCATCAGGAGACCATTCAGTATCAGTATAGTTTAATAATGATGCTTCCTCGCTTAAATTTCTAAAAGCATGGGCTATATTGGGGCCAATTTCTAATCTTGTATATTTAGTCGAATTACCACCTATAGTTAAATTTACAATTTCTCCTGTTTTCATATCTTTTAGAGAAACCTCTACATTTCCTGTTACAACTCCAAACCATTCTCTCCATTTTTTGTGATAATGGTTTCCTCTGATAGCATTAGGTTTATTAAAAGTAACAAAATATATTTGTCCAAACTCCTTAAATTCTTTTTTTAGGTCTGAATCCTTCAAAAAAACCACCAAATGACCCCTTTGATCATCATGCTTTTCTATAAAATCAACTTTATAATCCATAGGTAACTTTATTATAACAACAAGATTCTTGTTAAGCACATCTTTATCTAAAACATACATAATATTTGTATAATATGTATGCAATGGAAAAAATTACAGTTTTTGTTCCTAACTATAATAAACAAGAATATATTTCTCAAACATTAGAATCAATTCTAATGCAAAAAACTAATTTTAAATATAAAATTTTAATAATCGATGATGCTTCTACAGACAATAGTGTAAAAATTATTAAAGAATTTATTAAAAAATATCCAAAAAAAATAGATTTTATTCAGAATGAAAAAAATCTAAGATGTTTAGCAACTTCAATTAAAGGTTATAAAAAAATTAAAACAGAATATTTTTGTGTTTTAGATTCTGATGATTATTGGGTTGATAAAAATAAACTTCAAAAAGCAATTGATTTTTTAGATAAACACAAAGATTTCACTATATATATGGCTAATAATTATATAAAAGAAAAATCTAAAAAATTATATCCATATATAAATCATGAAAGTTATGATTTTGATTTTAATCATTTAGAACACGCTACATTTGGACATACTTCAGGAACTATTTTTCGTAACGTTATTTTTGTCAATGAAATTCCAAAAATTGTATATCAAGCCATCGATACTAAAAATGAAAAAGTTTATGAAGGTGATTCTTTTAGAAATGCTATTCACCTCGAAAGAGGTAAGGCTCATTTTGAAAATAGTCTAGAAAGTGTTTACAGAATTACAAATAATGGAATTTGGACATCTCTAAATTTATTTCAACAAGGAACATTAAATGCTAGGGTTTATTTAAAAATGTTTTTGTATTTTAAAAGAAAATCAAATTTCTTTTTAAATATGAGTTGGTACTTTTGCCAAAAAAATATTGATTTATTAACTAGTATTGATAAAAAAAATTTAAAAAAAGACTTATCCGATTTTAAAGATATTTTTAGAGAATGTCTAAAAAATAAAAAAATAAAACTCAAATTCAAAGATAAAATTAAATTAATATTCTTTTATATTTTTCTTAATTTAAACATAACAAACCAAATTAAATTACTTTCTAACATTAGAAGTATTTATGATAATTAACAATTTTGTAATAAATTACAAATATAACTAAATCATTGTATAAAATGCTAAAAAATATTTTTAAATTTTGTTTTTATAGTTCTTTTTTAACTATAATTTTAACTTGTTTATTAGAGACCCTAACTTATCCTGGAATTCTTTTAAATAAAACAGGAATCAGTCTTTTTAATTTTATTTCAATAATAGGTCTAATTTCTTTATTTTCTTATTTTCTATCCAATCTCTTTGGTTTAATTTTACAAAGACCCAGAAGGCTATTTATTTTATCTTTATTTATTATTCTTATAACTTTAGTTCTTACCTTAGTCGAATCGCTCACTTATCCAAATTTTGTTTTTTCTAAATTCCACATAAATTACAAAGCATTACAAACATTAAGTTCATTTCTTATCATTTTTTTATCATTATTTTTAATTTTAAAAATAAATTTTAAAAAAATATTTCAAGGAAAATCAAAATTATTAATAATAATTATTTTATTTTTAATTCCAATATTAAGCTATTTCAGCTGGAATCAATATTTGTCTGCCAATAACATTGTCAAATCTGAAACCAGACTCTCAAATTCTAGTAAAAACAGTTTTGCTTTTTTAAAAGATGAATCAAAGAAAAATTCACTAAAAAATCAATTTACTTGGTTTTTTAAGCCCAACAATAGTTATGGTCAAATCAAAATAATTTTCAACTTAATTACAATTTCTTTTAGCACTCTTTTTTTGATAATTGCAATTTTATTTTATTTAAATTGGAAACAAAACAAATGTTATTCAAGAATTGGAACTGCTTTATTGTTTTTTTATCTTGGCGGAATTGCCTATATATTTTTAATAATCGGTATATGTATAACCATGTTTAGTGTTGGAGAATTAAAAACCTTTCAAGGAAGATATATATTAACTTATGCATTGGCTCTTATTATGTTTTCTTTTTATTTATTTTTAAAAAACTTACAAAAACAAAAAATAACTATCACTTCTCTGCTTTATTTAATTTTATTGTTTTTAACAATTAATATTTCTAATTTAGTCAAACTAAAACCAGCGAATAAAGAAATATTTCAAAACAGAGAAAAACAAGAATTGATGTATCAAAAAGTTAAAGATAATTTTAAAAACGGTGACAAACCCATATTTCATACTATTGGAGGAGAAGGCGCAGTTAATTACCGATATTATTTAGCTCCATATTCAGTTGTCACACCAATTTGGCAAGGTTGGGATGTTTTCATGCTAGAAAATCCAGGATTTAAAATGGCAAATTATGTCTTCTTAACTTCAGCTTCCGACGTAAATCAAAAATGGTCAGATTCACAAATTGAAAAAATATTTAAAGATAAAAAAAATGTAAAAGATAATGGATTATATAAAATAATATATACTTCAGAAGATAAAAGTTCTTTCCAATTAGAATTAATTAATAGTTATAATTTATGACTAATTTAATTATATTAACCATCATTTTCGTATTTTCAACATTTTTTAGTCAACTTTTTAAAAAAAAGATTGAAGAAACCGTAATTTTTTCTGTTTTAATAATTATTCTTGTTTTATATATCTGTGGATTATTTTCAATTTTAAATATTGGTTGGTATTTCATTTGTGCATTAAGTTTATTTTTTCTTTTTTTTCTGCTTCGTAACTACAAAAATTTTAAACCTAAATTATTATTAACTTATGGTTTTATATTTATCATCATAACCACTTCAATATCTTTGGTAAGTCATAAATACCGTGTTGTTACCACTTTTGATGAATTTAACCATTGGTTTTTGGCAGTTAAAAATATGTATATTAACAACGAATTGTTTACCAGTTCTAATTCTAATGTTTTATCAAAAGATTACACTCCAACATCTACTATTTTTCATTATTTTTGGATGAAGCCAAGTCCAAATTTTAACGAAAGTTTAGTTTTTATTAGTATGAATTTCTTTATCTTTTCTTTAATTGCATCTCCATTAAGCATTTTTAAAAAAAACCAATGGAAACAGGCCTTACTAGCTGGATTTTTCTTATTTTTAATACCACTTACACTATATGACTATATTTATACTGGAGCGTATGTTGATGGGCTAATGGGTTTGATTTTCGCTTACATTCTTTATTTATATTTCATTAAAAAGCCAGACAAATTTAACTTATTCTCTATCTTTCTTGCTTTGATTATTTTAACATTAACAAAAATGACTGGAATAATTTTTTCCATGGCAGTAGTTATAATTATAATTATTGATATAATATTTTTTAATAAAACCAAGAAATAAAATGTTAAAAGTATTAATAAAAAAACAATTATCAGGTGTAAAAATATATTTATTAGTTTTAGTTATTGTTTTTTTTACTCTTTATTTTCCACAAACACTTATAATGAATGAAAGTGTTGAAACAATAGCCGCTTTTGAGACAGATGCCTCTCTGATGGTTGATTCTGTCTTCCAACACCTAAAAACATATAATATGCAAACAGGTTATATGTCAAAATTCTATGGATGGAGCTATTTTTTTATTAACTATTTAATATTAAAACCAATTATTTTTTTAGAAAATATTTTCAATATAAACAATATTTCTTTTAATATTTTTCTTATAAAAATAATTTATTTTTTAATTTCACTTTCATCATGCATAGTTCTTTTCTTTTTACTAAAAAAGATATTTAAAAAAAATATTATCTCTTTTATTGGTTCTCTATTGTATATACTTGCCCTTCTAAAAACCGAATTTTTTACAGATATTAAACCAGAGACAACAGGACTCTTGTTTTTATTTCTAGCACAAATTTTTCTTATCAACTTTATCGAAGACAAAAAAGAAAAAATGTTATTTTGGTATTTATTAGGAATATCTTCTTTAACACTAAGTGTGTTAGCTAAACAACCTTTTGTTTTTTTAGTTTTTCCAACAATTATTATATTCTATTGGTACTATATAGAAAAAGAAAAAATGAATTTTTTCCGTAACTTTTTTACAAAAAAAACATTTTTGATTATTTTACTTTCAATATTTACAGTCACAATAATTACATTTATTGTTTATCCGCATTTATTTAGACATCCAATAAATTTTATTAATATTCAAAAAATTTTACTAAAAGATCATGGAAGTAAAGGTTCGTTAGTTTTGAAAGGAACAATATTATTTAAGGCTTGGATTACTACAATTTGGAACACTCCATTTTTAAAAATAGTCATTTTTTCATATCCAATAGCCATAATAATTGCTTTTTTAAATAAAAAATATATCTTAAGAAAATTTTTTATAATTAATTTTTTATCTCTACCAATTTTAATATTTTTAGTTTGTAAAAATGCTGGTTTGTTTATTAACCCTAATTATCTTGCTCCATTTTTATCAATATTTATAATATTATTACTTCTACCTTTTTCTGTTATTTTGACTATAAAAAATAAAATTATAAAATTTATTTTAATAATTTTTTATATTTATTTATTTTCATTATTATTTTTTTATCAAATTTTTAATATAAATACTAAATTATCAAACAGAAAAGAATACAAACAAAGTGATGTTTTTCAAGTTTCAAACTATATTTCAAAAGAAATATCTACAAATAGTAAATTAGCAGTAAGTGAAGGCGTATTAATTCCTAATAATAATAATGAATCTATTTATGAATCATGTCACTGGTGGCAAAATTGTGGTTTAAAATTATATTTAGATAATTTTAAACCAGACTATTTTATTTTTATTAAAAATACAAGCTATAATGGAATTCAACCAGAATATTATTCAAATTACATTAATTATATTAAAGATCATAATTTTCAAATTCAAACAATTATAGGAAGATTTGTAGTTTACAAGAAACAATAATTCAATTACTTTCAAATAAATAGTATTATAAAAAAATTATTTTTATTTTAAAATAAATTTTTTATAATAAATTTAGGTCTTTTTCTTACTTCATCATAAATTCGCCAAATATATTCTCCAATAATTCCCAACATTATCATTAATAAACCAAAAAATATTAATAAAACCATCATTATTGGGGTATACCCTGAAAAAGGAGTTCTTCTAAATGCCCAAAAAAATACCACAATTATTGAATAAACAAAACCAGTAGATGCAATTATTAATCCTAAAAAAGAAGCTATTCGAATTGGTAAATATGAAGTATTAAAAACTCCATCGATAAAATATTTTATTTTTTTTGATAATGTCCATTGAGATTTTCCATATTTTCTTTCTTTTCTTTTATATTTTATAAAAAACGGTTTATAACCAAACCATAAAATATCACCTTGCATAAAAGAATTTCTTTCATTTAATGAAATCATTTTTTTATAAACAATTTTATCTAGTAAAAAATAATCAAAACCACCTTTTGGCATATTTTTCATAAAATTATTTATTATTTTATAAAAAATTAAAGAAACTAATTTAGAAAAGAAACTATCTTCTCTAGCAATTCTTGTACAAGCAACAACTTTATATCCTTCTTTCCATTTCTTAATCATCTCTGTGATTAAAGATGGCGAATCTTGTAAATCAGCAGATATATTTACGACAAAATCACCGGTTGCATATTCAAAACCAGCATAAATTGCAGATACTTGACCAAAATTTCTTGTTAAATCAATAACTTTGACCCTTTCATCACATTTTTTAATTTTCAATAATTCTTTAAGAGAATTATCACTTGATCCATCATTTATAAAAATAATTTCATAATTATAATTTTTAATTACAGAAACCACTTGAATGTAGGTCTCATACAAAGAAGGGGCATTCATATAAACTGGAATAATTATTGAGACTTTCATTTATAAATTTCTAAAACTAATTAACAAGTTACAGATCTTTTTAACCTCACTAATTTTTAAACCTCCATAAAAAGGCATTGCTAAAACTTCTTCGACAACTCTATTAGCCACAGGCAACATTACTTTTTCCGCTGACTTTAAATCTTTACAATATGGATATTCACTACATAAGGGATAGAAATATTTTCTAGTAAAAACATTATATTTTTTAAACTCTTCATAAACAAAGTTTCTAGATTTACCAAATTTATCTTTATTAATCCTAATAACAAAATATTGATAACTACTTTTTGTCTCACTTTTATTTCTTTCAACAAAACTTATTCCATCAATTTCTACCAACATTTTCTGATAAGTATCTTTTATTAGTTTTCTACGTTTTCTTTCTTTATTTCTACAATTTAAGACTAATAATCCCAAAGCAGACTGTATCTCATTAATTTTTCCATTAATACCACAGTAGATTACTTCTTCTTCGTTTTTAATTCCAAAATTTTTCAACATTCTAGACTCGGCAGCCACATCAGTATTCTTAAATACCAATGCTCCCCCTTCTCCAGTATGAAATAATTTTGTCGGGTGAAAACTAAACATAGTCAAATCACTAAAACTCGCAATTGATTTATTGTTAAATTCTGTTTCAAAAGCATGAGCAGCATCATAAATCACTTTCAATTTATGTTTATTGGCAATTTCTTGAATTTTTTCAACATCACAAGGAGTCCCAAATACATGAACCGCCAAAATAGCACTAGTTTTAGATGTAATTAAAGATTCAATCTTATTTACATCAATATTCATTGTATTTTTATCTATATCGCAAAAAACCGGTGTTAAATTATTCCAAATTAAACAATTCACAGTAGCAGGAAAAGTAAAAGGCGTAGTAATAACCTCACCACTCAAATGTAAGCTTTTTAATCCAACTAATAAAGCAATAGTTCCATTGTTAAAAATTTGTAGATTATCAACTTTCAATATCTTTGATATTTTTTTTTCCAAAGCCTGGCATTGAACCCCATTATTAGACAAAATTTTAGATTGCCAAATAGTTTTTAACTTTTCATTAAACTTATCTAAATCAGGAAAAATAGGTCTAGTTATATAAATTGGATTTAAAAACTTTTTTATCATATTTTATTAGATAAAAAATTATCTTCTAATTTTAATAATTTTCTACTCCTTTCTTTAATTGGTTTTGCTGGAATTCCAGCATATATCCAAAAACTATCACAATCATTTTTAATTAAAGATAAAGAACCAACAGAAACACCATCGTTTATTTTTACATTCGGCAAAATAACACTGTTAGCTCCAACTACAACATGTTTTCCAATATGTATATCACCAACCGTGACATTTGTATATTTAGTATCAACAGTAGGATTTGTCATGTACTCTCCAGAATAATCATCATTACTAGAAAAAATTGAACACTTAGCAGATAAACCAGCAAAATCACTTATAAGAACCTTTCCTTTACCGACTATTGACACACCTACTGACAGATGTACATTTCTTCCAATTTCTATTCCACCTTCTCCTGCTGATAAAACACAGAAATCATCAATTCTAGTATAATCACCAATCGAAATGTTCCCAGGATTATAAAACGATGCCTTATCAGATATTTGAATACTTTTACCAACACTTTTGAATCCAATATTTTTAATTAAATCTTCACTTAAAAACGGCATGACAAATTATATATTAAATATTTTAATATATAATAATGTAAATCATGTTTAAAATAAACACAGTAACAATCCTTGGAGCCAACGGAACAATAGGATCACAATGTGCTGGAATAATCGCGGAATTTGGAAACGCCAAAATTTATATGGTAGCCAGAGATATAAGTAAAGCTGAGGATGGAATAAATCCAAGTGGTGGTTTAATTGGTTGTGGTCATCCATTTGGAGCCAGTGGAGTTAGAATGTTATTAGATTTACATAAACAAATTACAAAAACAGTTGGTGATTATCAAATTAAAAAAGCCAATAATGCAATGATGTTAAATATTGGTGGATCAGCAACCACAAATTTTGTGTTTATTGTAAGTAAATTACGATAATGATTATCAATAAAATACTGTTAAAAAAATGGTGGTCTGATAATTGGCTGTTTGTTTTTATTTTTTTATTTTTTTTGTATATAAATTTTTTGTCTCCACCAATAGGGGATGATTGGGAAATAAGTAGCTGGTTCTCAGTAAGCGCAAATGGAAATATTCTGACATCACTAAAAAGTATTTTTTGGAATTGGAAAAATTTTAACGGAAGAGGATTATCAAATTTTTTAATGTCTTATTTTTGCTATTACAAATTTCTTTGGAATTTCCTTTCTGCCGGAATGTTTACACTTATCATTTATTTTTTTAGTAAATTACTAGGATACAAAAAAAATAAATTATCAATAGCTTTATCTGCATTTTTTATATTGAGTGTTTCCGACAATATTAGGATGGAAGTATATTCTCTTATCTGTGCCAATATCGCATTTATAGTTCCATTAGTCCTTATACTTTTATATTTAGTAATAATTAAAAAATATTTAAATAAGGAAAAAGAATCTCTAGTAAAATATAAAACCTCATTTTTAATCTTAATTAGTTTACTTTGTCTTATTATTTCAACTTTAATGGAAAATATTTCTGCCGGTTTTACTGTTACTTTAGCTCTTTTAAATATTTTTTATTTTATAAAAACCAAACATTTGGATAAATTATTTATTTTTTCATTTATTTTTAGTTTATTAGGATCAATTTTTATGTTCACTAGTCCCGGAATGCACGCAGGGAGAGAAGTTTATAATGGTTCATTAGGATTGTTTGGAACATTAACATTAAGTTTACCTAATAATATTAGTTTGATTATTTTTGAAAACGAATTTATATTTTCCATTATTACACTGATAGTATTAATGGCCGTTTTGACCAATGCTGTTTCTATTTCAAAAAAACCAGTTAAATATTTTTATTTATCTTTTCTTACATTTGTCTTTTTAATTTTATCTTTTTCAATATCTAATCATCATATTTTTATTCCTTTTTACATTTTTTTTAATAAAATATTTTCTGTCTTTTCAACCAATAATTTTACAACTTCACTATTTTGGTTAATATTTTTAATTTCATTTTTAATTCCAATTTTACATATTAAAAAAAATAGAAATATTTTTTTATTTATTTTTTCTATTGCCATTTTTAGTTTAATTCCAGCTTCGTTAATCACTCAGACTGGCGCCAGGATTATCACAATCACCGTATTTATTTTTATAGGAATTAGTTGTGGAATTCTAAATAAAATAAAATTCAATTCCAAAAAAATAAAAAAAATAATTTTTTGGATAATATTGTTTGGTATTTTTGTTCAAATAAATAAATTATCAGTCATGTACCGTGATATTTATAGAACTCAAAAATTAAGAATAAAAATTATTGAAAATACAATTATTCTTCAACATCAACAACTATGGAATTATGAAAATACATTAATTATTCCGGCTTTCAAAAAAAATTATCTGTATCACACTGCTAATCCAACACCTGACAATACTTATCATTATCTAAATTTCATAGAATATTATCAATTAAATCCAAAAACTAAAGTTATTTTTGAATAAAATTAATGAAGCCAAAACTCTTATTAATTTCCGCCATTTCTCCAACTCCACAAAACAGTGGAGGAGCCACCAGGATTCATCACACCCTCCAGGAACTATCTAAATATTATCAAGTAGACTTTATTACTTTTGATGAATCTTTACTTAAATTAGGGCCTAAAAAAATAAATTTGTTTTTTAAAAAAGGAATTCCTTATTGGTTTTCACCATGGTATTCTCCAAAATTAATTTCTCATATTTCAAAACTTATTAAAAAAAATAATTATGACATTATTCAAGTTGAATTTAGTCAGCTTTTATATTTAGTAAAATATTTGCCAAAAAATACTAAAAAAATATTTGTCGCCCATGATATTTCCTCTATTTCTTTTTATCGTCGTATTTTTGAAAACAAACCATCATTATTAAAAATAATCTCTCGGTATTTATTCTTTCTAGAAATTTACTTTTACGAAAAAAAATATCTTCCAAAATTTGACACCATAATTTCTGTCAGTCAAAAAGATAAAATTACACTTCAACAACAATTTCCAAACCAAAAAATAATATGTCTTGAGAATGGAATTGATAAAATTGATTTTATTAAAAAAACACCTTCTAATATTATTAACCTTGGATATATTGGTTCCTTTTCACACACTCCAAATCTAAATGCTGTTAAATATTTTTTTGACGAAATCGCTCCGCTTTTAGATAAAGAAAAAATAATTTATAAATTTTATTTAGCCGGCAATAATGATTCTAAATTTATCCAAGATATATTTTCCAGCCAAAATTTAATTAACCTAGGTCAAATAAAAGAAACCAAAGAATTTTATAAAAAAATCGATTGTTTAATAACTCCTATTTTTTCCGGCTCTGGCAGTCGCATAAAAATTCTTGAAGCATTGAGTTTCGGAGTTCCAATTATATCTAGCCCTATCGGCGCTGAGGGTATCAATATACAATCTTCTTATCTACAAATAGCCAACACTCCACAAGAATATTTAAATTATTTACAAAGTATTCCTAAAGATAAATATCAAAATCTCAAACCTCAACTAGAACCTCTTTTGTGGAAAAATATATTTAATAGCTATCCAAAAATAATTTAAACTATCAGAAAGGAAATAATTCCTTTAATCATACCCATTGTCCAGGTAAAACCACGAATCAATTGTAATAAAAGTTCTTCAATTGCAAATAATAATCCATCTTTTTTTAAAAAAAATTCAAATAATTTAAAGTTAAATATTAAAAGAATTAGAAAACAAAGAAAAAACAACTTTAGAAAATCATTTATAAAAATACCTAAAAATAGGAACAAAATAGTTAACCCACTAAAAGCTACAATATATTTTGCATTACCAGAATACTTATCACCACTAGCTTTATCTTTATGATCCTTATATAGTTTCATTCTATAAAAACCGTGTCTAAATTGTGTCTTTAAATATTTTTTTAAATTAGATGGGTGATGATGTCCTGTTTTAGCCTTTTTATTAAAATAGATTTTATATCCTAATTTTGTTATTTTGTAGCACAAATCCCAATCTTCAGCCGTCGCTACTGGATAAGATTCATTAAATCCATTCACTTTTTCTAAAATTTCTTTTCTTACTGCCAAACTATAAGAACCATGAGCATCTGTATAATTTCCAATATTTTTATATCTAAATTTTATTTCTTCACCAATCAAAGTTGCTAATTTACTCTCATTATTTATAGTCTTTCCATAAGCTCCACCAACAGCCCCAATACTTTTTTCTTTTTCAAATGGTTTGACCATTTCGCTTAACCAATCTTTTTCTGGCACACAATCACTATCCGTAAAAACAATAATGTCACCATTAGAATTTTCCCAACCCTTATTTCTAGCGGTAGCAGGTCCTGCATTTTTTTGAAAAATATATTTTACTTTTTTATATTTTTTAACAATTTCAGCCGTATTATCTTTACTTCCATCATCAACCATGACGATTTCATAAGTATCTTTAAAATCCTGACTTACTACTGCATCCAAACATTTTTTTATTGTTGATGAAGCATTATAAGCGGGGATTACAACACTTATTTTCATTTTTTATTTATTTTTTGAAAAATAATCAAAAAACTTTTTAAGACCATAAAATTTCCTAAATAAATCACCAGGATTTTTAATATTTTTTACCATTCGTAAGATTTGATTTGGTCTTAAATAAAACTCTTTTAAACCTTTATCAACATATTGATCAATCATTTCTTTCGAAAACTGAGGATAATTTAATATTGTTCTTTGTTCATGATTTTTATCCACCCAATCAGTCCAATCTTTAACATCAATATATTTATGTTTTTTAGCCCATTCATACATTTCAGTACCAGGATAAACACAAATTCCTGAAAATTGAACCGTATCTAACGGTAAACTTTTAGCAAATTTAATTGTTTCTTCGGCTGTCTCTTTTGTTTCTCCAGGTGCGCCAATCATAAAACATCCATGAATTGTAAAACCCAATTTTGATGCGGTTTCAGCAAATTTTCTTGCCTGTTCAAGAGTGTTTCCTTTTTTAACAGCATCTAAATCTTTTTGCGATCCAAACTCAAATCCTACCATCAACATTCTACAACCAGCTTTTTTCATTAATTTCAACAAATCCAATCTAATATCAACTCTAACATTACAGCTCCAAGAGATTTTTTTATTTATCCCTCTTTTAATTATTTCATTACAAATTTTTTCAACATGATCTGGCACAGCAGTAAAAGTATCAGTTTCAAACATTATTTCCTTAATCTCAGGATAAAGTTTTAAATCATATTCCATTTCATCAACCACCTTTTTAGGATCTCTTAATCTTAAAGCTCTTCCATTCATTAGTTGAGTCTCTCGGCAAAAAGTACATAAACCAAAACATCCGCGACCACTATATAAAGTTAAAAATGGAAAAATTTTGCCAGCATCATGGTACCAAGTTGGATCAATTAAATCCCAAGCCGGAAAAGGTATTTCATTAACATCAAGTGGTTTTCTTGGATTAGTCCTAATAATTTTTCCTTTTTCTTTAAAAACAATCCCGTCAATTTTTTTCCAATCAAGTCCATTTGCAATATCACGAACAGAATAATCATACTCGCCAACAGCAACTATGTCTAAACATTTTTTAGCTATTTTAAAAGTGTTCTCTGGAACTGCACTTACATGAGCACCCACAGCTATGGTGACAATCTTAGAATTTATTTTTTTTGCTAAACAAGCATAAGATAGATCATTATAAATACTTGGAGTTGTTGTGTGTACAATAACTAAATCAGGATTTATTTTTTTTAATTCAGATTTAATTTGGATTTTAGTTAGATTTCTAGCTGCGCCTTCAATAAAATAAATTTCATGTCCTGCTTCTCTTAGGACAGATAATGCAATCAATGCATTTTCCGGATGTCTTTGAACACGACCCCTGCTTTTAGCAGCCCAACGGGCCGATCTAACAAAATCTTTACCAAATGGTGCATTTATAAAAACTACTTTCATTTTTTGATTTTAACCTTTTTAACAGATATTTTTCTAACTAACTTTTCAATTTTTATTTCTAGATTTTTTATTTTTATATTATTTTCAATCGTTATATAAGTCAAAATCATAAAAGTTCCAATCATTCCCAAATCCATTACTCGAACTATAAATAATTCTTTTAATAATGGTTCAAGAATTTTTGGAAAAATTGCAATAAAAACAAATACTAAAAAAATAAATATCCAAAAAAGGAATAAATTATTTGAAATATCTTTCTTTTTCCAATGCAAAAAAAGCGAATAACCCATAAATATGGCAAATGCCAACAATATTATTTGCAGTGTAATTATGTTCATTTATTAAAATACCAAAAGGGGATTTTAAACAAAATTTTAAGCGCATCAAAGATAGTCACCCCTTTATATTTGTCAATATAAATTGTATCAATTTTAACTTCAGAAAAGGGGATTTTATTTCGTCCCACCTTTGTTGCCATTTCCGTTTCTATTCCATATCGGCAAGATTCCCATTTTATTTTTTTGTAAACTTCCTTTCTAAAACCTAAAAAACCGCAAAGTAAATCTTTTCTTTTAACATTAAATAAAACTCCAATTAGCCAACCAGCAAATTTATTTCCATTTCGTCTTATCCATGGTGCATTTTTATTCAATTCTCGATAGCCAAACACAATTGGGTATTTTTGTAATTCTTCAATAAATCTTGGTAAATATTTTGGATTATGCTGACCATCAGCATCCACAAAAATTAATGCTTCTCCGCCTAATTTCCAGGCGATTTTAAATCCAGTTTTCATTGCCGCCCCTTTGCCTAAATTTATTACATGACTCGAAATTATCACTCGTGAATTATTTCTAAAATTATTTTTTAAAATTGTCAAAGAATTATCAATCGATCCATCATCTATCACAATCACATTTAAATTTTTATCAGTTTTTAAAATTTTATTTACTGTTTCAACGGCTCTTTTTTCTTCATTGTAAACCGGTACAATTATAAATATTTTCATTTTTCTAAAGATAATTTATAAATATTACAGTTATCCAACGGGCTTTGATAAACTTTCTCTAATTTTTTATTGGCAACAATTTGATTCCATTGATCTCTCCACGCCTCACGACCATTACTGGCATAATAATCAGACAAATAAATTTCTTTTCCTTCATTTAACTTTTTGCTATATAAATTCTCTAAAGGCACAGGGAAATACTTTATTAAACCTCTGCTCATATAGTCTTGATCATCTGCCAATGGTAAATAATTTAATTTGACATTATAAGCATCAAAAAAATACATAGGCAAAAAAGAACCAAAATAAGCCTCTTTTTTATCAACCATAAAATCTTGAACCATTTTTAAGCATAAATAATTCCAAGGATCTTCACGATGCCGAAAATTTAACCCTACTTGTTTTTTTAATGAGACAATCTTTTTTTCCTGATTATCAAATTGATAACTCGTTAAAAAAACATTTATTAATAAGAAAAAACAAATAAATACTGCCGGCCATTTAAATTTATTAAGTAACTTATCGACAGCAACAGCTCCTATTACCAGCATTATTGGTAATAATATTTCAACATGCCTTCCTTCAGTATACTTAAAAAACGACATTGCTAAAACTAATAAAATTAAAGGTGAAATTAATTCTAAAAGTAGCCATTTTTTATTCTTGTCGAAAAACATTGTAATTACTCCAAGTAAAAACATTACCACGATATCCCAGCTAATCAACCTTTGCCAATACCATAAATTTCTACACTCACCGCCGCTTAAACAAGAAAAATAAAACCCAAAATTATTTGTAAGATTGTTTAAAGAAAATTCTGAGTTATTTAAGCTAAAAAATTTTGGCAAATAAAATATAGCCATTAGCAGTCCAAAAACAACTCCCACCATCAACATTTTTTTTATGTTTGCAAAATGAAACTTTTCCCAAAAAATTTTTATAAAAAAAGCTAACATAAAACTTCCGCCCAAAACCAAATTAGTATTTTTTAAAAGTAGAGTTATTGTTATTAAAATCCCCATCGGAATTAATTCAGTCCATTTAAATTTCAACGACAATAAATATAGAAAAACAGATATTAAAAAATAATTCACATTTTCTGCCATTACTAATTGTGGTTGATTAAAAAAATAGAAATTAGTCGCTAATAAAAAACCAAAAAATCCAACAATATACCATTTTTTCTTTGATAAAATATTTTTTAAAGCTAACTCAAAAAATATAATTGTCCCCAAGCCGAAGATAATATTAGTAAAGTAAAAGGATCTTATATCTCCAAATATTTTAAAAAAAGGTACCAAAAAATAACCATAAATATTTGGTACAGTAATATCAATTATTTTTTCGCTCACCCCTAAATTCCAGCCGTTACCACGCACCCAATTCCATGCTGGAAATGAATAGAGTAGAGTATCAGGATAAGGCTCTAAATTTGCAATCAGACTATTATCACTAAATGGATTTTTAAAAGCTAAACACAAATATACAACAATGCAAAACAGCACACAGAAATAAAAACCAAACCTATCAATAAAACTTTTCATTGCCTAATTTATAACATTTTAGTCATGTTATTAAAATAACATTTTTAATTTTGAACTTTTATCTTTTTCTACTATAATGTCTTCATATGAATAAAATCACAGTCATCGGAGTTGGTTATGTTGGTTTAGTCACCAGCACTTGTTTTGCTGAGCTCGGTCACCAGGTAATCGGTGTCGATATTGACCAAAAAAAAATCGATAATTTAAATAAAGGCATTATTCCTATTTACGAAGAAGGCCTCACTGATTTGGTTAAAAAAAACCAAAAAGACGGCAGTTTATCGTTTACAACCGATATTGCCAAAGCCATTAAAGCTTCTGAAATTATTTTTATCGCCGTTGGCACCCCTCCAATGCTCGATGGCAGTGTTAATTTGGATTATGTTAAATCTGTTGCCGAATCAATCGGCAAAACCATGAATGGCTATAAAGTTATTATTAATAAATCAACTGTTCCGATTGGCACCGGTGACATTGTTAAAATAATTATTTCTCAAAATTACAAAGGCGATTTTGATGTTGTTTCTAATCCTGAATTTTTAAAAGAGGGAACTGCTGTTTCAGATTTTATGAATCCTGATCGAATTATTATTGGTTCAGATTCAGCTAAAGCCGAAAAAATAGTTAATGAGCTTTATGCCTCTCAAAATTCAACTATTGTGAATACCGACATTAAGACTGCTGAGTTGATTAAATATGCTTCTAACGCCTTCTTAGCCACCGAAATTTCTTTTATAAATTCTGTTGCTAATATTTGTGAAAAAATTGAAGCTGATGTCACAAAAGTTTCTGAAGGTATGAAACTTGATCGTCGTATTGGCCCTAAAGCATTTTTAAATGCTGGTATCGGCTACGGTGGCAGTTGTTTTCCGAAAGATGTTAAAGGTCTGATTCAAATTGCTCGCGAAAACGAAGTTCATTTCAGTATTCTCGATGCAGTTGAAGATACCAATGCTGCTCAAAAACAATCTCTTCTTCCAAAAATTCAGTCTCTTCTCGGTAATGATTTGCACAATAAAAATATTACAGTTTGGGGATTGGCTTTTAAAGCCAATACTGATGACGTTCGCGAAGCCTCATCTTTGGTCGTAATTAAACAGCTTCTCGATCGCAACGCCAAAGTTACAGTCACTGATCCTGTTGCTATCGAACAGGCTAAATTAGTTTTAAAAGATACTGTTAATTATGAAACTGATTTAATAAAATCTGTTTCTAATGCTGATTGTTTGATTATCGCCACAGAATGGCCAGAATTTAGAAACACTGATTTAAAACAGATTAAAAAATCCATGACACAAGCTATTGTTGTCGATGGTCGAAATATTTTTGATAAGAAAGAAATGAAAAATCTCGGTTTTGAATATCTTTCAGTTGGAAGATAAATTTAATCTAGACTTTTTTAATTTTAAAACTCATCAGCATTGCAGTTAAAATCACCAGCTCGCTGATTATTAAACTCCATCCGGCTTGAACAAATCCAAATTTTGGAATGAAGAAATAATTGATAGTTAAATCAACCAA
>Ga0209340_1000765_pt1 | contig 29716 bp, 35 predicted proteins | sample EPASupsiteSAE323_FD_187266 | JGI IMG/M metagenome (GOLD analysis project Ga0209340, IMG submission 187266) | Bioremediated contaminated groundwater from EPA Superfund site, New Mexico - Sample SAE3-23 (SPAdes) (version 2) | ecosystem: Environmental > Aquatic > Deep subsurface > Groundwater >... | reverse complement strand
CGGAAATCATGGGTTGTTTTACCTTTTAGGGCTCATCTGCGTACTGTACGCAAATGAAGATTTGAAGCTTTCACTCCATTTATGGTGCGAATTATACGCCTCCAATTTATAAACGAGAATTAAAGTGGTGGATTATTTGAATTGTGCCGCCAATTCCGTCAATATTTTTGGAGCCAACGCTTCGGTTCCGTTGTACTTTTGGAGTTTTACACCGACGTTATTCATACTTTTTGCGGTATTTTTACATGCCATTTTGACGACGAGGTAGTCGCAGTCTTCGATAGTGTCCGCCATCGTATCGTGTGCACGGATGTGTTCGATATCACCCTCATCATGATCGCAGGTATGGTGCTCGTCATGATCATGAGGCTCTTCTCCGGCAGCTTTAGGATTGGCACGAAGCCCCTCTAGGGTAAAGCTTTTAAACATCCCTCCGCTTAAGTTAAACACGGCAAAGTAAGGGGTATGTCCCGCATTTCCGGCCATTTTCAAACTCTCATCCATTACAGGTACGGCAATTTTCATAAGTCTCTCCTTCATTTTAATCAATTATGCCATATTCTCGTTAAAACCCCCGTAATACAAAGTGTTTGTAGATTTATGTTGAATTTTAATCAAACTGTAAGAGAACCCCATTCATAATGACACTATGGTTACGAGTGTAATCAAAATTTTAATTAATCTAAGGAGTAAACCATGAAACGTTCAGGTTTTACTATGATCGAGTTGATCTTCGTGATCGTTATTTTGGGTATTTTGGCGGCCGTGGCGATCCCGCGTCTAGCGGCAACGCGTGATGATGCGAGAGTATCAACCGAATTGACAAATGTTTCGACGTGTGTAAATGATGTAGGAAATCAATATACTGCATCAGGAAGAGAAGGGGATAGAAACCTTTCTTCATGCGGGAATATGAGATGTTTTAGATTGAATAATAGACTCAGTATTGCGGACGGTAATATTTCGATTGATGCGAATAATACGGTTAATACTACTACAGCTGCTGCCGGTTTACCAGCGTATTGTACTGAAGCAATTACAAGAGCATCGGCTCAAGATCTGAATGGTACACATCTATTCGGTGGCAATAAAGTCACATTCTAAGAAAAGCGAAATAGCTGGGGGTTCCCCGGCTGCTAGAGAGAAGAGGGAATGTGAAAAGAGCCTTTACGATGGTTGAATTGATTTTTGTGATTGTGATACTGGGGATACTGGCCGCAGTAGCAATGCCAAGACTGAATGCAACGCGTGATGATGCGTTAAATGTGAAATTGGCGCAGAATATTATGACCGGTGCCGGTGAAATCGGTGCTTACGCTATGGCTCACGGTGAGACAGATAGTAATTTGACCAAGATGTCTAATGGTTTACATAGTTTGGTCAGGTTGGGTGAAGCTTCGGAAGATTCAGCAAACCGCAGAGTGGATGTAAGAAGGGGAGCTGTAAACGATTGTGTCAGCGTTGTCGTTTCAGCGAATACGAGTGAAGAGAATTTGACAATAGCGCTGGGAAATGCCGGAAGCGACATCGATTGCCTCGGTCTGCAGCGGCTGATCGATATGAGAATCTATCCTATGCTATTAAAAGGGACGCAAGTTGTACAGTAATAAAAAAGCATTTACAATGATTGAATTGGTATTTGTAATCGTTGTGATCGGGATACTCGCAACGATCGCAATTCCTAGACTTGCCGCAACGCGTAACGATGCGCAGATAGCCAAAGGTAGAAGCGATATAGCAGCGATCCGTGCGGCGATCGTCAGTGAGCGTCAAAGCCGGCTGCTTCAAGGAGACAGTACTTATATCAACAAGCTTCATGACGGCACTGCAGGGAATAAAACCACTTTATTTGATACTAACGATACTGGACCTACGGGTGCAACCCTTCTCCAATACGGAATAACGACTCAAAATGAATCCGACGGACATTGGGACGATACCGTAGCTCAAGTGAATGGAAGATGGATATATGTTTTTCGTGTATTAAGAACCGATATAAATTTTGTTTACAATAGAACAAGAGGTACATTTGACTGTAATCGATCAGCAGTCGGGAATGCAGGTAAATATTGTCAAAGTTTGGTCGATTGATCTGCATTAATCTCTTATCCTAAATCGGAGATTTTGTGTATTTTCACCGTATAGCCCTTTTAGGCTCCCCTCTCGAATCACTTACCTATCATTCACTAAACTTGCTTGTTATCGGTTCTGAAGTTGAGGTTCCCCTCTCCAACAGAACCATGCGCGGAGTCGTTATCGCAGCATGCGATGAACCCGAATTTACGACACAGCCTGTCGGTGACATCACCTCTTTTATCTATTCCGATACCCAAATACAAACCGCACAATTTATGGCGGAATATTACGGATGTTCGCTGGGAGAAGCACTGAATTTGTTTGTCCCTTTTCCCGTTCGCCCTGAGCCCGTCGAAGGGTTCATGGTTCGGCTGGCTCACCACGAACGGACACCTGTTTCAATCACCCTCTCCGAACCTCAGTCGCAAGCTCTTGATTTTATCCGTTCTCATCCTGTGTCGCTTTTGTTCGGAGATACGGGGGCGGGAAAAAGCGAAATCTACATGCGGCGGATGGACGAAGTTCTGAGTAGTGGGAAGAGGGCATTGCTGCTCCTTCCCGAAATCTCGCTCACGCCGCAAATGGAGAAACGGTTTTGTAACCATTTCGGAGATGCGGTGGTACTGTGGCACTCGAAGATGACCCCGAAACAGAAAAAAATGACGCTGGAGAAAATCTATAACGGTTCGGCAAATATTATTGTAGGACCACGATCGGCACTCTTTTTGCCGATCCACGATTTAGGATTGATCGTTGTCGACGAAGAGCATGACGAGAGTTATAAGTCCTCAAGCCGTCCCCGTTATAACGCTCGGGATATGGCGGTTTATATCGGCAATCTGCTCAAAATTCCCGTGGTGCTCGGAAGTGCGACGCCGAGTCTCTCAAGCTATGCCAAATACCCGTTTTTCCGCCTTCGGGGGGGATATTTCGAGTCGAAGCGGACCTTTGTGTTCGAACCCTCGCTCGAAGCGCTGACGCAAAACATCGATAACGCCATTATGGAAAACTTTGAAAAAGAGCATCAGGGGATCGTTTTTATCCCGACCCGTGCCAATTTCAAATATACGGTATGCGAGAGCTGCGGCTACCATGTCGAGTGTCCGTTTTGCAGTGTCGGGATGAGCCAGCACAAAAACTCCCGCGCCCTCAAATGCCACTACTGCAACTACACCGAAATACTCCCGAAAGTGTGTCCGAAATGCCAAAGCGGCGCACTTAAAACGGCACGCCTCGGGACGGCCGAAGCGGTGGAACATTTTAGTAAACTCGATGACAAGTTGCGGGTCCAGCAGTTTGATAGAGATATCATCACGACCCAAAACAAATTGATCAAAGTGCTCGAAGCGTTTAATAATCGAGAGATCGATCTTCTAGTCGGGACGCAGATGCTCTCCAAAGGGCATGATTATCACGATATTACCCTCGCGGTCGTGATGGGGATCGACAATCTCCTCTCCCAGAGCGATTACCGCGCGCGGGAGAAGGCATTATCGCTGCTGGTACAGATTGCGGGGCGGAGCGGCCGGAAACAAAACGCCCTTGTTTTGGTCCAGAGCTTCAACGAGTCGTTTTTCCGAGGCTATTTAGATGATTATGAGACGTTTTTGAAAGATGAGATGAGAATCAGAGAGGGGCGATACCCTCCGACGAAGAAGCTGGCACGGCTGCTGTATGCTCATAAAAACGGACTAAAAGCGAAAGGTGAAATGGAGAAGGCGGTTGAGCAGATCGAGCAGATGGGACAGGTTCAGATTGTCGGATTCGGTGCCTCTCCGATCGAGAAGATTGCCGATAAATACCGCTTTCAGATCCTCCTTCGAAGCGACAAAAGCACCGATCTGATCCGTGCCATCAAACATGTCAAATCGACCCTTTGCGAGATCGATATGGATCCGATAGAATTTACGTAACTTTCTTTTAACATCAAAATAGTTACAATCTACCCTATGATAACACGCTACCCAACCAAACAAATTTTTGTCGGAAATGTCGCCATCGGCGGAGATGCTCCTATCTCGGTGCAATCGATGACCTATTCGCGTACCGCTGATGTTGCGGCTACGGTGGAGCAGATCAACCGCCTCCATTTTGCCGGATGTGATATTGTCCGTGTTGCCGTCCCCGATGAAGAAGATGCGCGTGCGCTCAAATCGATCAAAGAGCAGATTTCTCTCCCCCTTGTCGCCGATATCCATTTTAACTACAAATTGGCTTTGATTGCCGCTGAGAGTGTCGATTGTATCCGTTTCAATCCCGGAAATATCGGAGAGAAGTCCCGTATCCGAGAGATCGTCAAAGCGTGTCAGGAACGCAACATCCCGGTTCGTATCGGGGTGAATGCGGGAAGTCTGGAAAAAGAGTTTGAACAGCGCTACGGGGCAACGGCAGAGGGGATGGTGGCCTCAGCCGAGTATAACATCAAATACCTCGAAGACCTCGGATTTACCGATATCAAAATCTCTCTCAAAGCCAGCGATGTGCAGCGTACCGTCGAAGCGTATCGGATGCTGCGTCCGAAAAATAACTATCCGTTTCATCTGGGGGTGACCGAAGCGGGGACGGTTTTTCATGCGACGATCAAAAGCGCGATCGGTTTGGGGACACTATTACTAGAGGGTATCGGCGATACGATGCGTGTCTCCATTACGGGGGAACTCGAAGAGGAGATCAAAGTCGGCCGCGCGATTCTCAAAGACAGCGGGGTCGCCAAAGAGGGGCCGAATATCATCTCCTGCCCGACGTGCGGGCGGATTGAAGCCGATCTGGTGAGTGCGGTCAGCGTCATCGAAGCGAAAGTAAAACACATCAAAAAGCCCCTTGATCTCTCGGTGATGGGATGCGTCGTCAATGCGATCGGCGAAGCGAAACATGCCGATGTCGCAATTGCTTACGGCAAAGGATCGGGGCTGGTGATGGTTAAAGGGGAAGTGGTCGCGCGGCTGGATGAAGACAAGCTCGTTGACCGTTTTGTCGAAGAGGTTGAGAAAATGGCTAGAGAGGAAGATTAAATGCTAAAACACGATAAATCTGCCCCGAACGGGGCAAGCTTTAGTGACCCAAGCGGTCTTAGCGTAGTTGCATGGGCTTCGCTCATGCAGCGTCTGCCGGAGGCAAACTAAATGGAAGAGTCGTTATATAACTTGGCATTTGAGCGCTCTGTTCTGAGCTCTATCATTTTCGATCCTTCGCAGTTTGACGATTTTGATGCGGTGCTGACTCCGGAAGACTTTTACCTAAGCGCCCATCAGGAGATTTACCGTGCCATGATGAGCCTCTCTCATCGGGATCTCCCGATCGATGAGGAATTTATCCGTAAAGAGCTTACCGCTAAGTCAAAGTTTGATGAACGGGTGATGGTCGAAATCCTCACCGCCAATCCAATCGCCAATACGAAAGCCTACGTTCAAGAGATCAAAGACAAAGCGATCAAACGCCATCTCCTCACCCTCACGACCGAGATCAAACGTGTGACACTGGAAGAGGAACTGAGCGGAACCGACGTTGTTGATTTGGTTGAGAAAAAGCTTTATGAGATTACTCAAAGTTCTCAAGCTACCGATTTTAAAGATGCCCCGTCCATCGCCGATGAGACGCTGGCGTATATCGAAGAGATGAAAGCCAGAGGTGATTCGGTTCTTGTCGGTGTCGATACGGGATACGCGGAACTGAACAAGATGACCACCGGATACGGTAAAGGGGATCTCGTCATTATCGCGGCCCGTCCGGCGATGGGGAAAACGTCGTTTGCCCTCAATATGGTTCAAAATCTCCTCGATAAAGGGAGCGGTGTGGCCTTCTTTTCACTGGAGATGCCGGCTGAACAGCTGATGCTCAGATTACTCAGCGTACAAACTTCGATCCAGCTTCAGCGTCTTCGCGTGGGGGATATGAATCCGCAAGAGTACAAGCAGTTAAACGATGCGGTCGATAAGATGCGCCGCTCCAAGCTGTTCGTAGACGACCACGGCTCCATCAATATTCATCAGCTGAGATCCAAACTGCGCAAGCTCAAAAGCCGTCACCCTGAGATCGAAGTAGCCGTTATCGACTACCTCCAAATCATGAACGGGACGGGGGGAAAAGATCGTCACTTAGAGGTGAGTGAGATTTCGCGGGGGCTGAAAATGCTCGCCCGTGAGCTTGGGATACCGATCATCGCCCTCTCTCAGCTCAACCGCGGACTCGAATCGCGCGCGGATAAGCGTCCGATGCTCAGCGATATCCGTGAATCGGGATCGATCGAGCAGGATGCCGATATCATCCTCTTCGTCTATCGTAATGACGTTTACCTCTATAAAGAAGAGAAAGAGCGGGAGAAAGAGGCAATTTCCGCCGGAAAAGAGTTTATCTCCAAATACGTCGAAAAAGAGGAAGAGGAGGCCGAAATCATCATCGGCAAACAGCGTAACGGTCCGACGGGTCACGTGAAGCTGATGTTCCAGAAAAAATTCACCCGTTTCGTCGATCGTCCGACGTTCGGTGCGGCGCAGATCGTGTATGAAAGCATCGATATGAAAAGTGCGACGATGAACGTCAATGATGAAACGGTATCGATGCCGATCATATAATGTCAAAACTGGAGCGCGTTGATCTCTTCGATTTCAAAAGCGGCTCCCTCTTTGTTTTATTTCTCCTTTTTATCCTCTCACTCTCTTTATCCTATGAATATTATCAGTTTAAAAAACTCAAAACCTTTGACGATCCGTTGGTTCGCGCCGAGGTCATCGATCAGGAAGTCCGTCTCATCGGTGAGATTCCTAAAACCTCAATGAAGCTTCGGCTCGAAAACGGTGCCAGTGTCCGAAGTGCTATGAGCCCCTATCTGCGTGATCTGCGCGGACGCAATGTATCGATCGAGCTTCAGGTCGCAAAAGTGACTTTTCTAGATTATCTCAAAGGGTTTCGTACACGCGGTGTGATTATGGAGGTGTATCCGCAGCTTACTCTTAAAGAGCAGTGGTATCGCCGTATTGCGCTCGCACACGATGATCCATGGATGAAGGAACTCTACGGAGCGCTGTTCGTCGCTACCCCCATGTCGCAAGAGTTTCAGACACTGGTGGGAGCGATGGGTCTGAGCCATATCCTATCCATCAGCGGCTATCATTACGGGATTATTTCGCTGATCGCCTATTTTCTGCTTCGGCGTCCCTATCGGTGGTTTCAAAACCGCTATTTCCCCTACCGTCACGGCAATCGCGATCTTTTTTTTATCGTATTGGGAATCTTGTTTTTGTATTTATGGGCATTGGAGTTTATTCCGCCGATGGTGCGGGCTTTCGGGATGATCGCGGTAGGGTACTGGCTTTATGACCGTGGAATAAAAATAGTTTCGTTGCAGACACTTTTTATTACTGTAGGGGTGTTGCTCGCTTTTTTTCCGAAACTATTCTTCTCTCTCGGATTTTGGTTTTCGACGTTTGGGGTGCTTTCGATTTTTATTTTTGTCCGCTATTATGAGCATTGGAAGCCGTGGCAGATATTTCTGGCGCTTCATATCTGGTGCTATCTCGTTCTTTTGCCGATTTCCCTTTCCATTTTCGGAACCTTCGGTTGGTGGCATATCGGATCGATTCCTCTGGCCCTTGTGTTTAACCTCTACTATCCTGTTGTATTGGCATTGCATCTGACACCGTGGGGAAATTTGTTTGATCCGTATCTTGCCTTATTGTTCGAAGCGGGTGGAGTCAATAAGGTATCGATACCGATAGGGGTCGGTATCGGGAGTATTGCTTTGGCTCTGATAGCGATGAAACGAAAAGAGGCTTTTTGGGCGCTAGGTATTTTGGGACTCACCACGCTGGGCAGCGCGGTTTATCAGATAGCATAGTTTCATCCCGTAGATGACGATAATCCACGAAACATAAATCCATAAAAAGAAAAAAATGAGGGCGGAAAACGATCCGTACATAGTGGCATAGGTTTTATTGTAGAAGACGTATTGGATAAAGCTGTTCTTGGCCACTCCCCAAACAACGGCGACGATAAAAGAGCTGATAGCGGCGGCTTTTGGGGAAACATCGGCATTGACCGCAATGTGATAGATGACGAAAAAGATTCCCCACAGCAGCAAAAAAGGGAAAATAGAGAGGGCATGGAGCGCTATGCCGCTGACATGAGAGACCAAATAAGCGTTTAAACTCATGGAGGCGATAAGGACGATCGGCGTAAGGGTAATAAGCGTCCAGTACGTAGTAATAGCATCCCAAAGACCTCTTTTCGGTACTTTGAAAATTTTACTGACGATATGCTCGAAATTTTGGAAAAAGAGCAAGGATGAGACGATCATCGTCGTAAAACCGATGACGCCGAGCTGTACCGAGTTTTGAAAAAAGGATTCGAGATATCCCGCAACTGCGGCGGTTTGAACGGGCATCATGTTTTCAAAAATAAAGATTTGGATTTTGGCGTATTGCTCTTCAAATACCGGGACATTGGCTATCAGACTAAGCGAGATAATCAAGAGCGGTACGACGGTAAAAATGGTGTAAAAGCTGAGGCTGGAAGCATAGACCGTAATTTCCCGATCAAAAAGCATCAGGAAAAAAAGCCGAATATGACGCAGCATCGCTTTGAGTTTCATCACCTACTCAAGACCCATTTTGGACGGGTTGAGGATGTTGTTGGGATCAAACGCCCGCTTGATCGATTGAAACAGCGCCATCTCTTCGGGTGTGAATGCCATACTCATGTACGGCGCTTTGGCCAGACCGATGCCGTGCTCGCCGCTGAGTGTTCCGCCCAGATCGATGGTCGCTTGAAAGACCTCCTCGATCGCTTTGTAGCCGATTTTGACCTGTTCCGGGTCTTTGCCGTCTACCATGACGTTGGTGTGGACATTGCCATCACCCGTATGGCCGAAGCAGGGAATTTTGATGTTGTATTTATCAGCGATTTTGTAAAACTGATCCAGCAGTGCCGGAAGTGCCGAACGGGGCACTGTAACATCTTCGTTGAGTTTTTTGCTCCCGTAGACCGACAGAGACTGGCTGGCGTTTCGGCGGGCAAACCACAAATCGGACGCCTCCTGTTTATTTTGGGCAATGTGAAAATCGCTGCATCCGTTTTCACGGAAAACGCGTCCGATGACATCCAGTTGAAAATCAAGATCCTCTTCGAGATTGCCGTCAACGTCGGTAACGAGGATCGCCCCGGCTTCCACCGGAAGCCCTTTGTGATACGTCTGTTCGACCGCACGGATGGTGAGATTATCCAAAAATTCCATCGCGACCGGGGTAACACCGCTCGCCATCGTTTTATAGACCGCTTCCATGGCGGAATGGACGGTAGGGAAAATACCCATAGCCGTTTTGGTCATTTTCGGTTTGGAGAGGAGTTTGAGGGTTACTTCGGTCGTGACCGCCAGTGTCCCCTCAGAAGCGATCAATATCCCTGCAATATTGTAGCCCGCAACATCCTTGATCGTCTTTTTTCCCGCTTTGATAATATCGCCGTTGGGAAGTACCGCACGGATCGCCATAACGTAGTCTTTGGTAATGCCGTATTTAGCCGCCCGCATACCGCCCGCATTTTCATTGACGTTACCGCCGATGGTAGAGTACTCCTGGCTTGCCGGATCGGGCGGATAAAAAAGTCCTACCTCAAGGGCGGCACGCTGCAATTCCATATTGACAACGCCCGGTTGGACGACGGCAACCATGTTTTGCATATCGATTTCCAGGATTTTATTCATATGTTTTTCAAATGCCAGCACGATTCCGCCGTTGGCCGGAAGCGCTCCGCCGGTAAAGCCGCTGCCCGCTCCGCGCGGGACGATTACGATACGGTGTTCATTGCAGTATTTTAAGATATCGCTGACGTCTTGCTCATGGCGGGGAAACAGTACCGCTTCTGGCTCAAAACGCTCACGTGTCGCATCGTAGCTGTAGGCGATAAGGTGGGCTTTGTCACTGTAAACGTTCTCTTTGCCCAGTAAAGTTGTAAAAAAATCTAATGCGTGAGTGCTCAGCATTGCTTATTCCTTCGTCTCGAAATGGCGCAATAGTGCACTTTCTTTACTAAATTTCCCTTTGTACAGTTCATATAGCTCTTTGCTTTTTGAATTGTTTAAAGCGATGATATCAAGATAATAGGGTTCATAGCTGTCCAAACTTGAGCTTCCCTCACCCCACCATGCGGCTCGGATCGTCGGAATACGGGTGTAGAAGGGAATTTGTTTCTTTTCTGAAACCGCTGCAAAAGGGGTTGTCTGAAGAACGGTAAAGCTTTTGCAATCGAGGGTAAAAAGGTTCTCTGCGCTTTGGATATAGAGCAGTCCTACCGAATTAGCGGTGCAGTAGCTTTTAAAATCGTCTACCAAAGGAGTTTGATGCCCTTCGTAAGAGAGAAACGATGCGTAATTATCGGGATGTACCCATTCAACACCGGAGATGCTTTTGGTGATCGCATCATAGGTATCGTCATTCGGTGCTATGAGCAGCGCCCGTTCGTAATCATATGCCAATACCGCAATATCGGACGGTTTCGGTGCCCAGTTGCCGCCGGGGAGTGCATCTTGATGCAGGCCGTCATATTTACTGATTTTGAGTATAGCTCGGTTATTAGCCGGATTGGTTTGTTCAACACGTGCATTGGCAATGATAGTACTGTGATCGGTATCGAATTGTCTGACGATAAAACCGCTCATCCCTACCTTTAAATTTTCAGCGATGATGGATGCCCGGTTTTGCTCGATATCGAGTAGGGGCGCAGTAATGGGCGAAGCGTTTAAGACGCTGCAGGTAATAAGAGTAATAAGCCAGATGCGCATCATGGTAACCTTTTGGTAAAGTAAGTAGGGACGATTATAACCAAACACCACTTTGTAAATGGAATTTTTGCTATTATTTAATTCTTTTTTGCATTTGCAATGCGTATTTTGACTAAGGATGAGAATGGGCCGCCTTTTTATATTGTTAGTATTGCCCCTTCTCCTTTTCGGCGGCTCTGTAAAACCCTTTAAATGGAATAACGGCGAAAGTTTTCTTACTTTTCTAGAGCGGAAGAAACTGCCCCTTTCCCTATATTACAATCTTGATAAAGACGATCAAACTCTGACCGAAGACATACCTTACAGTGCTAATTGCCAGATGGTCGTGAATGATAAAAATATTATTCGCCAAATCCTCATTCCCGTTAATGATGAACTTCAACTTCAAATTTATCTAACGAAGAAAAATCGTTACGCCATGAAAGTAACACCTATCGTGAGTGAAGAGTATACCGAGACACTTTACCTTCCGATTAAAAGTCTTCCGTATGATGACATATTAAAGGCAACAGGTTCTAAAAACCTTGCTTCCGTTTTTGTCAAAATGTTTAAAGGCAAAGTCGATTTTCGAAAAGGCTTTCGCGAAGGTGATCCTATTATCATCGTCTATACCCAAAAATACCGTTTGGGGAAACCTTTTTCAATGCCGGAAGTTCATGGTGCCATGGTCGGAATTAATGGAAAAAAAGTGACCGTATACCGTCATAAGGACGGCCGCTTTTATGATGAAAAAGGGGCGCAGTACGAGAAGTTTTTATTTAAAATTCCGATTAAAAATCCCCGAATCACTTCTGGTTTTACGAAAAGCAGGTTTCATCCGATACTGCACCGTTACCGCGCCCATTTGGGAGTCGATTTCGGAGCGCGTCCGGGAACGCCGATATTAGCGACGGGGGACGGACGTATCAGTTTTGTCGGATCGTCCCGAGGATACGGAAAAACAATTAAGATTCGGCACTCTAACGGCCTAACAAGTTTGTATGCGCACCAAAAATCGTTTCGAAGCGGCATCCATAACGGCTCAAAAGTTAAGCAGGGAGAAGTGATCGGATATGTCGGAAATTCAGGGCTCTCCTCAGGTCCGCATCTGCATTTCGGGATGTATTCGGGAAGTACGGCAATCAATCCTCTGAGCGTTATGAAAAAGACGACCGAAGGATTTAGCGGAAAAGAGCGCAAAGTTTTTATCGCCATACGGGATAAGATGAATAAAATATTTAAAAAGGCACTTGCGGCTAAACCTGTCCGGAAGCCGTATTTCGATTTCCACGAAACCTATTATGTGGATCCCGATACATTTAAACCGAAGCCTTTTTAAAGAAGAACAATGATTAAAAATGTTACTGTCGGGGCGTGTGTACATTCCGATTTTGTGAAACCCAAACGGATACATTATTCTCAAGAGGGTGTTTCCAAGGTTTGGGATATGGTAGAAGTGCACGACAGCGTCGCTATTATTTTGTATCATGAAGAACGTCAATCACTGGTTGTTGTCAAACAGTTTCGTCCTCCCGTATATCTTAAAAATAATGACGGCTATACGTATGAATTATGTGCGGGGATCGTTGACAAAGAAAAATCGCTGGTGGAAATTGCACATGAAGAAATACTCGAAGAGTGCGGGTACCATGTGCCGCTGGAAGAAATAAAACGGGTAACATCGTTTTATACGGCAGTAGGTTTTGCCGGATCGGTACAGACTCTATATGCCGCTCGTGTCAATGAATCCATGAAGGTCAGCGAGGGTGGCGGTGTCGATGTCGAATCGATTGAAGTGGTTGAAATTCCGCTTAGCGAAGCGAAAAAATTTGTATTGGATGAGACCAAAGCCAAAACCCCTGGATTGATGTTCGGTTTTGGATGGTTTTTGGAAAATCGAGTGTAGTTCCCGCAGGGTGCGGGAATTGACGAAACACTCTAGGATTAGAATTTGTAGCTTAACGTTGCGTAGAAATTACGTCCCGGTTCATTGAGAACGAGCGGATCGATACCGTCTCCGGTGATGAGTTCGTTGCCGATGTATCCGTTATTAACGGCGTAGGTACGGTCAAAGAAGTTATTGATCCCAGCTGTCAACGAGAAGCCGTTTTGGAAACCGTGCCCGTATTTGAGGTTTAGGATGCCATATCCCGCAACTTCCTGTTCCCCGTTATCGCTGTCAATGGTTTGGAAGCGTGCTCCGATAACTTCAGCCATAGCATAGTCCGCAGAGTTGTCGAATACAAGAGCGATACGACCCTTCATCGGAGGAATCTCAGCTAAATCGTTATCGTTTTGTCCTAGAACATTCGGATCTTTTTTGGTCCCCTTCTGATAGGCGGCACCCGATTCGATACGCCATTCATTGTTCAGCATGTAATCAGCTTGCAGATCCAATCCGACAATACGCGCATCAATATTGGCCCATGTGTTGGTAGATGCCCCTGTTTTATATTGATAGATGAAATCTTTTAAATCGCTGTAAAATGCTGTCCCTTTGATATGGAAGTTACCGGCAGTATGTTCTGCCCCGAGATCAATTTCGCGGTTTTTGGTAGCTTTGAGATTGTCATTACCTCCGTTGATGGCAGAGTTGATGTTTGCGGTTCCTGTCGTATTGACCGCAACCCAATAAAGCTCTTTAGCATCAGGAACACGTATGGATTGCCCAAGGCCCATAAAAACATTGGTATTGTTTGTGTAGTGGTATTTGGCCAAAATATTTGCACTGACATTATTATAGTCGCGGTCTTCAATTCCGTTAAGATAAGCGGCGTTGATCGCATCGTGGGAGGCCAGAGACTGTTTCGGGTCGATCGTCGTATCGTCATAACGTGCCCCCGCGCTCAAATCGTATTTCCCGATTGATTTTGAAGCTTTAGCGTATAGCGCAATATTTTTAGTATCGACATCCGGAAGGAGGATAAATCTTGAAGGGTTCATTTTTGACCCTTTTGTTCCGTCCCAGTTGCGTACACTGCCGTCTACTCCTACAGATACTTTTGTTCCGGCCAACGTCAGTGTATTTTCAATCGAAGCCCCTTTGATGGTAGCATCAACAGGTGCTACCATGGTTGCAGCCGGTGTTGTAGCACCTTTTCTGAAATCGGTTCCCATGACGTGTTCAACTTTTGAATGGTACCCTTCGATTTTCAGTTCATCCGAGAAATCAGACAGGTTAAACAACTGGTATTTAACGTTGAACATATCAGTATCGTCTTTTTGGGCATCCATTTTGTACCGAGGATATAAAACATCATCGGCACGGTCGCCAAAATAGCTCAGGGTGAGTTTTTGATTGCTTCCGATATTGCCTACGATTTTTGTCCAAAAACTGTTACGATCGTATGCATCCATATCTTTATAGGCATCAGCGTATTTTTGTGCTGCCATTGTCGCCAAAAGATCGGTTTGCTCTGTAAGGGTATGCCCGTCACCGTCTTTGTATTGTCCCGATGTTTCGCGGCTAAATCCCACAAGTGCCTGAACCGAGTCGTTTCCTCCCTCGAGCACGGTTGAAAGCTTGCGGTAATCATAGCTGCCTGCCGTTGCGGATATTTCACCGTGAATCCCTTTTGCCGGATCTTTGGTAACAACATTGATTTTGCCGCCGAGACTTCCGAATTGGGTCACGTCAAACGGACCCTCTTGTACTTCGACATTAGCGATTTGACTTGATGATACGTGCATAGCGGGAGGGTCCATACGATTCGGGCAGGCCCCGCATACTTTGGCATCATCGATAGTAACATTGATATTATCTTTACGAAATCCGCGGACGATGATATCGTTACCTACACCGCTGTTTCGAACAAGATTAATTTCCGGGAGAGTATTGGAGAGCATTTCGCCCAGATCAGACTGACGTGAGAATTTGACCATTTCATCGGCAGCTACGTTTTTGCCGTCTGTTTTAGGTGCTTGGGCTTCGACGGTAATTTTTTGAATCGTGACAGGTTCCGTAGCAAGCGCAGCAATTGCCGCTAAAGAGAGGAGAGTAATTTTCTTCATACTTCTTAATCCTTAAGATAAATATGAAGAGATAATAGAAAAAAAGTGTTACATTAGTGTTAAGTCGATGTCCTGAATCATGTTAATTGCGGTATTTGCTTTTTATGTTACACTTTCATGCATGAATAAAAAACAAATACTCTTAACCATTATTCTTTTTGCCGCATCGGGCTATTTTCTCTATTCCGGTTTTTCCCTTTTATTCCGTTGATTCGGATACGCCAAAGGTATAACCCTTCGGGCAGAATTTAATCAATTCTCAAAGATATATCTTCGGGGAACTGCATCGTAACGCAGTGGAGCGAACCGTGCTGGCGAATCAGTACGGAGCAGTCGATAGGGATAATATCGCGCCCTTTGAACGCTTCGCGGCAGATTGCAATTGCTTCGGCATCATGCGGATCGTTATAGACGGGGAGCAATACGGCATCGTTGATAATCAAGAAATTAGCATAGGTCGCCGGCAGCCGCTCATCATCATAAAATACAGCTGAACACATCGGCAGTGCGATAAGATTAAACGGTTCTCCGTCGATATCGCGCAATAATTTCAATTCCTCTTCCATTTTTTTGAGCGCCTCGTAATGTTCATCGTTTTTATCATCGCATTTGACGTACATGATCGTATCGGTATCGATAAAACGGGCTAGCGTATCAATATGGCTGTCGGTATCGTCTCCTGCCAAATAGCCGTGATTAAGCCACAAAATCTGCTCTACGCCGAAATGTTTTTTGAGTTCGTTTTCCATCCCTTTTTTATCCAAATGGGGATTTCGGTTGGGATTAAGCAGACACTCTGCGGTGGTGAGCAATGAACCGTTCGCATTGGTTTCTACGCCTCCCCCCTCAAGTATAAGGTCTATTTTCTCCATCGGCGCACCGTAGACATGGGAGATGGATGAACTCATCGCATTATCACGGGATGCGTCAAATTTTCCTCCCCATCCGGTAAAGGTGAAATCAAGGAGGAGCGGTTCGCCTTCATCTTCGTCGATAACACTGAGGACGCTGCAGTCGCGTGCCCAGGTGTCGTTGGTTTGGTATGGGACAAAGATTAGATTCTCATGAGATGAAAAGTACCCTTTGACCAGATCAACGTCATCGCATACGATAAGACAAGGCTGATAACGGGCAACGGCAGTCGCAATGTTGACAAAACACGCTCTCGCTTCTTCGAGATAGGGTGCCCAATCGCTTTGCGGATGGGGGAAAATGAGCTGTACAAAACTTTGAGGTTCAAATTCGGCGGGGAAATAACGCATTAACTTACCTTGGAATATAATATCACTATGGGAACAATAAAGCTTAGCCGTAAGGCATTGATTCATAATCTTGACATTATCGCACACCAAGTCGGTGGAAAAGATAAAATTGCGGTTGTTTTAAAAGATAACGCGTACGGTCACGGTGCGGTATTAATCGCTCAGACGGCATCGGAGTACGGTGTAAAGCAGGCAGTGGTCCGATTGGAACGTGAAGCCGAAGAGATTGTCAGATATTTTGATAATGTATTGATATTGGGACAAAAGCCGACACAGGTGCATCCGCACTTTAGTTATGCGATCAATTCGCTCGAAGAAATAGCACAGTACCCGAGCGGAGCACGTGTCGAACTTAAAATTGATACGGGGATGCATCGTAACGGAGTCTTTCCCGAACAGCTTGAAGAAGCGTTTGAAAAAATAGCGCAAAGAGGACTCATATGTGTAGGGGTTATGAGCCATTTTAGAGCTGCCGATACACTAAGTTCGGAGTGGTTTTGGCAACGCAAAATCTTTGATGCGACAAAAATTAGAGCTTCGGCTTTAGCCAAAAAATACGGGTGGAGTCTTCGGTTTCATATCTCTAACTCAGCCGGAGCTTTTCGTTCAGCGGAGTGCAGCGATGATATGGTGCGTGTCGGGATTGCGCTGTACGGCTGTCTTGAAATGGATAAAACCCTCGAACAGCCTGAGCTGCATAGTGTCCTTTCGCTGTGGGGCGATAAAATAGCGACCCGTGTTCTAAAGGCGGGAGAACGTGTCGGTTATAACGGTATCTATGAAGCGCAGAACGATGAGGTGATCAGTACGTATGATCTGGGGTATGCGAACGGATTGGACAGATTGGCTTCCAACCGTTACGTTACGCCCGAGGGGATTGCGCTTCGCGGCCGTATATCGATGGACAGTGCCAGTTTTGCCGGTGATGCGGAGCAGTTGATAATTTTTGACAATGCCAACGATTACGCGCGCATCGTCGGGACAATCGGGTATGAGATTCTCGCATGCCTCGATAAAGATTTAAAACGCGAGTGGATCGATTAGGAATTTATTTTAATAATCGCGTCTGAAAAGACGGCTCCGTCAAGACGCATGTCGACCAGCTCGTCCAAATGGTTTACGTTTTCAATATATCCCAATACTTTGGCATCGAATAAATAATGTTCCGCCACTTTTTGAACCGCAACGGCATATTTCGGAATGACGATCAGATACGATGCCCCTAAGTTCTCAGCGATGACGGCATCGGTAGCCGTTTCGATATGGAGTGCGAAACGGACGCCGTTTTGGCGTAAATGTTCGATAATATCGAGATTTTCAGGGGTAAAAAAGAGGGCAACGACGGAATTGGGCGGCGTGTGTCGCAGCGCTTCGATCGAATCGATATGATAAAACGGCAGAGTGGGGATATAAGGGTGGCCGAATAACAGCATGATCAGGCCGCCAGACATTCACGCGAGCAGTAATATTTTCCGTCGCGCATAAATGATTCTTTGACTTGTACGTATGTCCCGCATTTGGCACACGGAATCATCGCTTCATCTTGTGAGTTATCCGAAGAGGGAGGGGTGAGAGCTTTCTTTTTGAAAAAAAGGTAATAAACTCCGATCACTACACCGACCAATAATAATAGCTTTAACATGTTTTTATCTCTTTATGAGCAGATAATGGCGATTTTCTGCTTCTATAATAGTGTAATCGAGTGTTTCATCGATTTCATCATACACTTTTTCCCCTTTGTAAAAGAGCAAAAGACTCCCCTCTCGGCAAAACGGTTCTGACAGTTTCAAGAGCATTTCGGTGTCGGTAACTGCGCGGGAGGTGATCAGATCGTAGGGTTCGCTTTTGAGCTGTTCAGCCCGGAGCGCTTTAACGTCAACATTCTCAAGTCCCAAATCGGCTTTGACAAACTGCAAAAAACTGGCCCTTTTTGAGAGCGGTTCGACGAGGGTAAAATGGGTTTGCGGCATAGCGATAGCCAATACCATTCCCGGAAATCCGGCTCCCGTTCCGATATCCATCGCTTTTTTGACGGGAGGTAGAAACGTGATGGGGATAACGGCATCGACGATAAACGCATCGATTTGCTGGAGTGTTTTGGCTCCGGTGAGATTATGGATTTTATTCCATTTTTCCAGCAATGTTTTGTACTGTTCGATCTTTTCAAAAAAATCTTCGTTTACGCTCACGTTGTGTTGTGCTAAAAGCTGCTTCAAATGGCTCATAGGTCATGCCCCATCTGTTCTTTTTTAACCCGTAAATATCCCTCGTTATGAGGGTTCGGATCGATTATTACCGGTACACGTTCGGTAATTTCGACATTGAATCCTTCGACTACATTTACTTTTGCGGGATTGTTGGTCAGCAGACGGATTTTTGTAAGATTAAAATCTTTGAAAACTTCACCGACTACATCGTACGTACGCTGATCGGGGGCAAAGCCGAGTTCGACGTTGGCTTCGATTGTATTGCGTCCCTGATCCTGGAGGCAGTAGGCATTGATTTTGTTCAGCAGACCGATATTTCGCCCCTCTTGACGGTGATAAATGATCAGTCCCCCCTCTTGGGCTATCAACTTAAGAGCTTTGTGTAACTGATTGTTACAGTCACATTTGATACTGCCGAAAGTATCCCCCGTCAGACACTCCGAATGGATTCGGACCAACGGTGATTCTTGAAGCTCAAAGTTTTCGGTAAAAATAGCTAAATGCTCTTGAATCCCCTCTTTATAGACACGGATTTTAAAATGGCCGTATTTGCTCGGGAGATTGGCAATGGATGATTTTTCAAAAAGTGGTGTTGTTGTTTTCATTAGTGCCATTATAATCGGTGTTTCTAAAAAATGGATTATTAAACTAAGTGGCGATACAATCTATTCGCTATTTTATTATTGGAGTCACATTTATGGAGCGATTTCGCCGTACCCGTCTTAATTCCCAACTGCGCGCATTGGTTCGTGAGACCCATGTCGGGGTAAACGATTTTATCTATCCTTTGTTCGTTCGGCCGGGGGAAGGGATCAAAACGGAAGTCGCTTCGATGCCCGGTGTTTTTCAAATGAGCTTGGATGAGATTTTAAAAGAGTGCGAGCTTCTTCAATCGCTCGGAATCCATTCGATCATCCTTTTCGGTATCCCCGAAGTGAAAGATTCGGTCGGCTCCGATGCTCTGTGCGATCACGGAATAATCGCAACGGCGGTACGTGCCATCAAGCGCGCATTTCCTAAAATGTTTGTGGTGACCGATTTGTGTTTTTGCGAATATACCGATCACGGACATTGCGGTATCTTAGACCATGTTCATGAGACGGTGGATAACGATTTGACACTGGGGATCTCGGCGCAGCAGGCGTTGGTACATGCCCGTGCGGGTGCCGATATGATCGCACCTTCAGGGATGATGGACGGAATTATTACGACGCTTCGCGATGCGCTGGACGGCGGAGGGTATGTCAATCTTCCGATCATGAGTTACTCGACGAAATTCGCCAGCGGCTATTACGGACCGTTTCGTGACGTTGCCGAATCGGTTCCGAGTTTCGGCGACCGCTCTACGTATCAGATGGATCCGGCCAACCGACGTGAAGCGATCCGTGAAAGTTTGGTCGATGAAGCGCAGGGTGCCGATATTTTAATGGTAAAACCCGCTCTTGCTTATCTCGATATTATTCGCGATATCCGTGAAGCTTCTTCTCTTCCACTGGCCGTTTATAATGTCAGCGGCGAATATGCGATGCTCAAACATGCGGGTGCGGCGGGGCTCATCGATTACAACCGTGTTATGATGGAGACGATGGTCGGATTTAAACGCGCCGGAGCCGATATCATCATCAGTTACCATGCTAAAGAAGTGGCAGCCTTGCTGCCGTAATGTCAATTCTTGCTTAAACTAAAAGCGGATTTGTTAATGAATTTTTTTTATGATATGATTGTTTTTTGTATCGAAGGAACACTGTGAGACATTTTTTAACGTTAAAAGATTATACGAAAGAAGAGATACTGGAGATCTTGACTATTGGATTAGAGATTAAAAAAGAGGTCAAAGCCAAAGTATTTAAGCCGCGATTAGCCGCCCAAACATTGGCGATGATTTTTGAAAAAAGCTCTACGCGAACCCGTGTCAGTTTTGAGGTTGGGATGTATCAGCTCGGCGGTCATGCCCTGTTTCTCTCCAACCGTGATATCCATCTCGGGCGCGGTGAGCCGGTCAAGGATACCGCACGCGTTATCTCTTCCATGTGCGATATGGTAATGATCCGAACGTATGAGCAGGCTATGCTCGAAGAGTTTGCCCTGTATTCGAAAGTCCCCGTGATCAACGGATTAAGCGACAGTTACCATCCGGTACAGCTGTTGGCGGATTACATGACGATGATGGAGTGCGGAAAAGATAAAAATCCGGTCGTAGCCTATGTAGGGGACGGTAACAACATGGCCCATTCATGGCTGATGCTCTCTGCAAAACTCGGTTTTGAACTGCGTGTTGCAACCCCTAAGGGATACGAGTGTGATTCAGCGATTATCGCCGATGCACTTGCGTTTGCAGAGCAAAGCGGTGCAAAAATCACCTTTACGAATGACCCGAAAGAGGCTGTTAAGGGTGCTACCGTAGTAACCACCGATACTTGGATTTCAATGGGACAGGAAGAGGAAAAAGCGCAGCGTATTAAAGCGTTCGAAGGGTATATTGTTGATGAAGCGCTGATGGCGCTTGCAACGGATGATGCGATCTTTTTGCACTGTCTTCCTGCCTATCGCGGAGTCGAAGTGAGTGAAGCGGTTCTGGACGGAGCTCAAAGTGTCATTTTCGAAGAGGCGGAAAATCGTCTTCATGCTCAAAAAGGGTTAATGGTTTGGTTAGATAAACATCGATAAGGGGTTTATATGCGTTTGATATGGCTGTTGTGGATCGTCAGTTTAAGTCTTTATGCCGCAGTAGCGGTTCAGGTCGGAGACAAATTTAAAGATTCCGGCAAGTGCAAAGCGTGTCACAGCCATATTGTAAAGCAGTGGGATAATTCCTGGCATGCGAAGTCCCATTACGGAAACGATGAGTATTTCCAAAAAACGATCGATTATGTTGCCCGCAAAGATAACCGCAAATCCCTCAATACGATTAAAATCGAATGTGCCACCTGCCATAATCCCCGCATTGCCGTTACTTCTACCAGCGCCGAATACGAAGCGATTGCGGCATTAAAACTTGATAAAGACTCTGCTGCTACCAAAGCGCTTCAAAGCGATACGATCTCCGAGGGGATCAATTGTGTCGTCTGCCATAATATCGATCAGATACATGATGAACTGCCCGCCGAGAAACGGGGTATCAATCGTGTAACATGGATGAAATCGGGAACTATGATCGGTCCGTTTGTCGATGCGAAGTCTCCTTATCATCATGTAGAACAGCGTCCGTTTATGGATACCAACCCCAATCAGCTCTGTTTTGTCTGTCATGCCAACGACACTTCCGAAGAGGGGCACCGCTTTATCGATATGCAGTCAGAATTTAAGAGCGGTTCGAAAGCATGTGTCGATTGCCATATGGGACCTCGAAAAGAGGGAGTTGCATCGACAATGCCTATAAACGGCCAACCGCGCAAACGTCTGATACGTGAACACGGATTTGTCGGAGGCCATACCGAGTCAATGTGGCAAAATGCCCTTAACGTAGATGTACGAAAAAACAGCAATACGTTGGACATCGTGCTTTCCAATCCGCAGCCCCATGCGCTCCCAAGCGGATTCGGATCGAGAGAGATACTGATTGAAGCGCAATACTTCAATAAAGGAAAGTCCGTTAAAAAAGAGGTTTTGTCATTGACTGCACATTATCTCAGTAAGCGGGGCAAACCGACGGTTCCCCATTTGGCGGCTAAAACGGTTCAAAGTATTTCGATACCGGCACGAGGAATGAGGGCTTTTTCATTACCGATTGCCGCAGGGGCTGATCAGGCGGTCATAACGGCATCGTACCGTTTGGTGAATGATGAAATTCGGGGGATACTTGATCTGAAAGATCCGATTTGGTCGAAGAAAATGGTGATAAAAAAGGTCAGTTTGAAATTCTGAACAAGGGGAGAATTCCCCTTAGTTCATCTCTACTTTAATGATGAGATCATTGCCTTCTTCGGCAACGGTAAAATTGTGTTTTTGGCAAAATGTTTCATTCATCTCTTCCGCCCATGCTTTGGCTTCGATCATCGCATCGTCTTTATTTCCGAATGTTTTGATGTTTTCCATACCGCTTCGTTTGAAACAGCCGCACTCTTTTTCCATTTTTACATTAAACATTATTTACTCCGGTTTTAGTTTGAATATTTTGGAAGTATAGTTTTTAAAGATTAAAAATGAAAGACAAAGTCGAGACAATTTGAAACTAAAGGTTATCTTTATCTTTTAGTATAGTGATATCATCAGAGTTATTTATGCAAACTTCAGGTATCATTCCATTTGAATTTTGGGTACCTTCTAAAGTCATGCTTGCATGTTTTTCTAAGGTGCCCTCGCGGATGAGAATCCAACTTATCCTCATTAGAAATTTCTCTCCCCCTATGAGCGGGCAAGCGTAACTGGTCGGAAATGGGTTTTCCGATGGCGTATATATAAAGGGTCACTATGAACATTACAGAAGAAACAATCACAGACGAAAATTTGGCTACATTTGAAGCTTTCGGTCTTCGCAAAGAGATTATGCAAAGTATCAATTTTGCAGGATTTAAAACACCGAGTCCGATCCAGCAAATGGTTATTCCGGTTATTATGGAAGGGCGCGACGTTGTAGGACAAGCGCACACCGGTACAGGTAAAACAGCGGCATTCGGTCTTCCGTCACTGAATAAAATGCATTTAAAAGGGGGGATTGAAACCCTCATCATCACGCCGACACGCGAACTTGCGAATCAGGTAAGTGATGAAATTTTTAAATACGGTAAACACCTCGGTGTTCGTACCGTAACGATTTACGGCGGATCATCATACAACCGTCAAATGGATTTGATCGAGCGCGGTGCGCAAGTGATCATTGCTACTCCGGGACGTTTGTTGGACATGTTGAGCCGTAACATGCTCAAAGGATTTACCCCTTCAACCGTTATTTTGGATGAAGCGGATGAAATGCTCGATATGGGCTTTTTGGATGACATCAACGAGATTTTCACCTATTTGCCGAGCGAACGACAAACATTGCTTTTCTCAGCAACTATGCCGGCTCCGATCAAACAACTGGCTGAGCGTATTTTGGTGAATCCGTTTTTTGCCTCCATTACCAAATCTGAGACAACGAATACCGATATCACTCAACAGTACTATGTCATCGAAGAATCGGAACGTGATGATGCGATTATCCGTTTAATGGATTCCGAAGATGCGAAAAAAACGGTTGTATTTTGCCGAACGAAAAAAGAGGTTGATCGTCTCTCTAACGTTCTTTCAGCTGCAGGCTATATGGCAAAAGGGTTGCATGGCGACATGGAACAGCGTCAACGTGAAAGCGTTATCAAAGGGCTTAAAACCGATGCGGTTGACGTATTGATCGCAACCGACGTTGCGGCGCGCGGATTGCACATTGATGACGTTACCCACGTTTTCAACTACCATATTCCGTTTGATCCGGAGAGCTATGTTCACCGTATCGGTCGTACGGGGCGTGCGGGTAAAAAAGGGGTAGCGATTACATTGGTTACTCCGTTGGAATTCAAAGAGCTTCAACGTATCCGTGCCAAAGTCGGTACAACAATGGAACATGCCTATATTCCAAGCAAATTGGATGTTAAAGAGGCGCAAGTAACCCGTTTGGTTCGTGAAATTGAAAAACAGCATGTGTACGATGAAGCACACAAAGTGCTTGATTTGTTGAAACAAGATTATGACCAAGAACAAATTGCCTACAAATTGATCTCCGTATTGATGGAACGCAATACGGTGCAAGGACCGAACAATATCGGTATCGCGGCTGAGCGCTTGGAAAAAATCCTTCATAACCTAGAGCGTCGCGGGAATGAGCGCGGAGGAAGCCGCAGCGGCGGATTTAACCGTAACCGTAACCGAAGCGGCGGAGGCGGATACCGCGGTAATAACGATCGTAATGCCGGTGGCGAACGCAGCGGCGGAGAACGTGGCGGTGAGCGCGGCGGAAATGATCGTGGAGAGCGTTCACGCAGTTTCAGCGGACAAAATCGCTCGCCAAAACCTAGATATTAATTTAAAGGGAATCTAATTCCCTTTTTACTTTCTCTAAAAAAGGCTCCATCGGAGTCTTTAACACAAATCCCTCTCTTTGTTTAGCCCCCCACATCGGTTCAGGAAAATAGCTGTCATCACTAAAACGTGCCATGATATGCCAATGGACTCTCGGTAACATATTGCCGAATGAGGCTATATTGATCTTTTCAGGTACAAAATATGCGAGCATCTCTTTTTCGATAATATCGAGAGCTTCGAAAATGGCTTTCTTTTCTTCTTTAGAGCATTCAGAAAACTCTTTATGGGGCATATGGGTAAATATTTTAAGCCAGGGGATTTCACTCTCGTGAAGCTCGATGTAGATAAGGGGATTGGAATAAATCATTACAGACCTTTGAATAGATCTGTAATTGTAGCAGGAGTTTTTTAGCGGATACCTTTGCCGGCGAAAGGGACCAAAGCGCTTCCCCACGTCAAACCGCCTCCGAATGCGTCGAGAAGCATCAGATCACCCTCTTGCAAGTGACCCGATTCATAGATATCGTTGATTGCCATAGGGATCGAAGCGCCGGAGGTATTGCCGTATTTTTCGACGGTTAACACAACCTGTTCATCTTTAAGTTCGAGTGCGTCGCCGACCGCTTTGATAATGCGGTAGTTGGCTTGATGCGGGACGAAATGGGTAATGGCGGAAGAGGGGATATTGTTTTGTTCCAAAATTTCCACAACGTCGTTGGTGAGGGTACGGACGGCAACTTTAAACGTCTCGTTCCCCTTCATTTTCATGAAACACCCTGCCGCTTCCCGATCAAGTTCATCATGGGCTGATCCGCTTCCTCCGTTTGGGGTCATCAATAAATCGGCATACGCACCGTCTGACCCCGTATGGATGTCGATGATCGCTTCGGATTTGTTTTCCGTTGCAGTGATAAGTGCGGCTCCGGCACCGTCTCCGAAGAGGATACAGGTACCGCGGTCGCTGTAGTCGGTAATGGTGCTTAATCGCTCAGCCCCGACGATCAGGACATTTTTTTTCATTCCCGATTCAATAAACGCTTTGGCGACACTGAGTGCGTACACAAATCCGGTACAGGCGGCGGATACATCAAATGCGGTGATTTTTTCAAGACCGAGTTTGGTAGCGATGATCGTAGCGGTGGAAGGCATACAAAAATAATCGGGAGAGATAGTCGCGCAGATAAGCATATCGATCTGGCTTTTATCGATTCCTGAACGATCTATTGCTTTTTGGGCCGCTTTTACCCCCATATCGCTGGTGGTTTCATTTTCTGCCGCAATATGCCGTTCTTTGATGCCGGTACGTTTGGTGATCCATTCATCACTGGTATCGACCATTACTTCGAGTTCAGCATTGGTAAGAATTTTAGCGGGAACATAAGCTCCGATAGAACGAAACGCAGCGTACATAATTAGCCTTTATAGGGATCGACGTTTATTTTTTAAGCTCTTCAAGACGGTTTTCGATATGCTCATTTACGCCGGTATTGACATAGCGTATTGCTTGAAAAATCGCATTTTTGATCGCTTTTGGGTTACTTTTACCGTGACTGACGATTGCACACCCTTTGATTCCTACCAAGGGAGCACCGCCGATTTCAGCGTAATCGATTTGCTTTTTGAGCAATTTAAACACTTTACGCATTAAAAGCGCACCGGTAATCGCGACAGGCGATTTACGGATATACTCTTTAATGAAAAAGCTGATAGTCGATGCCACACCTTCTGACGCTTTTAGGACAAGGTTGCCGATAAAGCCGTCACATACGATAACGTCACAGCTTCCGTCGAAGATATTGTTCCCTTCAACGTTTCCGATAAACCCCTTTTGCCCTTCGAGCATTTTGAATGCCTCTTTGGTAACTTCGTTTCCTTTTGAGTCTTCTTCGCCGTTGGCTAACAATCCGACTCTCGGATTATCCAGTTTGTACATATCATGGGCATAGTAGTATCCCATAATCCCGAATTGAAAAAGGTGTTCGGCTTTGCAGTCGACATTGGCGCCCGCATCCATTAGAATACTGCGTTTGCCGCTTTTCGTCGGCATCGAGGTAACCAATGCGGGGCGCAGTACATTTTTCAACCGCCCCAACCGGAGTGTCGCAAGCGTCATAGTCGCACCGCTGTGACCGGCACTGACAACGCCGTCGGCCTCGCCGTTTCTGACAAGTTCTATCGCTTTATAGATAGAGCTTTCTTGCCGCTTTAGCGCATCGGTTGCCGCATCGCCCATGTCGATCACATCATCTGCATCGACAATTAAAATTTTATCTTTATAGCCCTTGGGTAATAAAGATAAAATTTCATCTTTTTTACCAACTAGAATTGGTTGAAAACTCTTCTCTTTGAGTGCCTCAAGTGTCCCTTTAACAATCGGTTCGGGACCGAAGTCCCCGCCCATTGCATCAATTGCAATTCTAATCATTGATTATTTATACTCACCGGTTGTCGGGTTGACATAGTGAGACAATTTGTACGTGCCGTCTTTATCTTTTACGGGACGCGCAAGAGAAATTTTATAGTGAGTTCTGCGTTTTGCAGCGCGAGAATGACTCACTCTTCTTTTAGGTACTGCCATCTTTTTAGTCCTTTCTGTTTGGTTTTAGAACTCTCGATCTAACGAGGTTCCTTCGCAGTTTTCGCAACAAAAATAGTCGCTTTTGATCAATTCGATTTCCGCGTTGAGAAGCTCTTCCATATCAATCATTGACCGGTCGATTTCGACGACATCCAACTCTTCGTCGTTGTCTTCATATATCCCATCGCTTAGGTAAAAAGAAACCTCTTCATTTAAAGATTTTTCTACCTCTTCGGCACAAATGTCGCAGGGAATCGAAATACTCCCTGTAATTGTACCGTTTAATTGGGCTAGATTGCCTTTTTTAAGGATTAAATCACCCGAAAAAAAAGCTTTGTCACTATTTGCCTCAAAATGAAGCGGCTGTGATCCCAATTTCTTAAATGCTATTTTCATGGCAATTATGAAATTTCGCGCCCTGAAAAGAAAAACGCGATTTCAATTGCAGCGTTTTCAGCAGAGTCACTTCCGTGAACGGCATTTGCATCGATGTTTTCAGCAAAGTCTGCACGGATAGTTCCAGGTGCAGCTTCTTTAGGGTTAGTCGCACCCATCAAATCACGGTTTTTAAGGATAGCGTTTTCACCCTCAAGAACGGTAATAACAACCGGACCGCTTACCATGAAATCAACGAGATCGTTGAAGAAAGGGCGAGCAGCATGTACTGCGTAAAACGCTTCAGCGTCTTGACGAGAGAGTTGAACTTTTTTCATAGCCGCGATTTTAAGGCCGTTGCTTTCGAAACGATCTAAAATTTTTCCGATGACACCTTTTGCTACGGCGTCAGGCTTGATGATTGACAACGTTTGTTCCATCAATGCTCCTGTTCTTTGTGTGTATAAAATAGAGGCGGATTATAGCGAAACAATAATTTAAGTAATATTAAAGAAGGAAGGGTAAAAACGAGAAAGTATAAAATCTGTGGGAAAAAGGCGAGCTTTATGCTTTAGCAGCAGTGTAGCCAAAGGGATAAGTCCCTTCGGCATTTGAAATCATAGTGATTAGTTAACGACGTTTGCTCTTGAAGAACGCATTTCTGCTGTAACATCATCACGGTGTGCAGGACTTGCACCGATTTCATCCCAAGTGATACAACCCTCAGTTGGACAAGCTGTTGCACACGCTGGCTCATCATGGTGACCGACACATTCGACACATTTGTCACCGTAAACGTAATAAATTTCTTCACCCGTTGGGTTATCGTCCTCGTCTACGATCGCTTCTACCGGACACTCGTCGATGCAAGCGCCGCAGTTAATACAGGTATCATTAATGACTACTGCCATAGGGTTCTCCTTGGTTGATAAATATGCGGTAACTATAACAGAAGAATTTTAAACCCACCTAAAAAAATAGGGGGTTTTTGCATATTACAGTTTGAGTGTTACGGAAAGAGAATTATAGACCCAGATAGTTGCGGATAGCGTCCACCTTATCCGTTTTTTCCCATGTAAATTCACTGAGTTCCCGTCCGAAATGGCCGTAAGCCGCTGTTTTTCGATAAATAGGGCGGAGCAAATCGAGCGATTCGATAATCCCTTTAGGGGTAAGGTTAAAAAGCTCTTTAACACACGCTTCGAGCTTCTCTTCGGGCACTATTGCCGTTCCGTGCGCATTTACCATAATAGAGATAGGATGAACAACGCCGATCGCGTACGAGACTTGAATCGTTGCACGTTCGCACGCACCCGAAGCGACCAGATTTTTGGCGACGTAACGGGCGGCGTAGGCGGCGGAACGGTCGACTTTGGTGGGGTCTTTTCCGCTGAAAGCGCCGCCGCCGTGAGGGCAGGCTCCGCCGTAAGTATCGACGATGATTTTGCGTCCGGTCAGTCCGGCATCCCCTTGAGGACCGCCGATGACGAATTTTCCGGTCGGATTGATATGATAGACGATGTTCGGAGACATGAGTTCGGCTGGGATGACCGCTTTGATGACCTCTTCGATGACATCGGCATGGAGTTTTTCCTGAGAAATTTCAGGGGCGTGCTGGGTGGAGACGACAACGGTTTCGACCGATACCGGTTTGTCGTCCACATAGCGGATGCTTACCTGGGTTTTTCCGTCCGGTCGGAGGTAGGGGATGATCCCCTCTTTGCGTACTTTTGCCAGACGTTCAGCCAAGCGGTGGGAGAGATAGATCGGCAACGGCATCAAAACGTCGGTTTCGCGGCATGCATAACCGAACATAAGCCCCTGGTCGCCGGCACCGATTTCGCCGCTCTCTTGATCGACACCTTGGTTGATATCGGGGGATTGTTCTCCGATACCGTTTAAGACGGCGCATGAACGGTAATCAAATCCGTAGGTTGCATCGGTATAGCCGATTTCCCGTACGACTTGTCGGGCAATCTCCTGCATCGGGGCGTACGTGGTTGTTTTGAGTTCGCCCGCGATAACGCAAAACCCGTTGGATACGAGCGTCTCACAGGCTACACGTGCTTTGGGATCATGTTCGATAATATAGTCCAAAATCGCATCGCTGATTTGATCGGCCATTTTATCGGGATGCCCCTCGGTAACCGATTCAGAAGTGAAAATATACTCTTTAGACATAAAAATCCTTGGGAAAAATGTTTAAATTTGTGGTTGCACGGATTATATCGAATTGTATTTTAAGTTTTTTAATCTCCCGCATTTATGCGGGTAGCTTCAGGGGATTGCAAAGGACAAACTTGTCCTTGCCTTCCCTAATGGGCTCTTGTGCCCTTTGGGTAGTGCTCATTTGGGAAGTTCACTATCAGATAGGAAATCTCTTTCCCAAAAAAAGTCAATCCAATCCGTAGCTTCATGTAAGGAAAAGTCCGGCTGCATAAGGGCGCTTTGTTTGGTAAAG
>Ga0209340_1000761_pt1 | contig 29788 bp, 25 predicted proteins | sample EPASupsiteSAE323_FD_187266 | JGI IMG/M metagenome (GOLD analysis project Ga0209340, IMG submission 187266) | Bioremediated contaminated groundwater from EPA Superfund site, New Mexico - Sample SAE3-23 (SPAdes) (version 2) | ecosystem: Environmental > Aquatic > Deep subsurface > Groundwater >... | reverse complement strand
CCTTCTTTTAATTCTGCAAACATATTATTTGTCTTAGCATCAATGAAATTCGTTAAACCTGCCGGAGGATTAAAGTTTGTTTCTTTAGCCTTAATAAGAAAACCACCTCCAACTTTCCTTATATATGCTATTCCACATCCTCCACCTGTATTGCATACTATTACCTGAGTAAATTTACAAAAAAGATCCCTATAATTCCTTAAGAGAGTCGGAAGAACTCCTGATGCGGTACCAATTATATCGTTAATGGTTGATAATTTGAATTTTTCGCTAATTTGGATTCCCGATTTTTTTAATAATCCTTCAATTAACCCGAAATTAACGTTTTCCAGACTTTTATTATTGGCATCTCTAATATTAACAAGAATTGACGCTTTATTATTAACTATATGGGCTGGAACAAAAATCACAGCCTTATCCAGTTTTTTATCATCTTTTTTTAAACTGGCAATTTTTTCCTGTGAATCATTGATCAATTTTTCTATTTTTTTAGTAATTGAATTTAAAAAATCTTGAATATCATAAACTCCGTCTCGGCATATTACGTCAGAAATTGAAGTAAACTCCTTCTTGCCGGATTTCAGAACCATTTTTATTGTGCCGCCTGGATGACTTGCTCCAATATCAATAAATGCGTTATAACCAAAAGCAATTTTCTTTTTATTTGTCTGATCATAAATTGATAGTTGATTTAAAGAGCTTGTAATCATAGGTATACCTGCTTACAAATTTAGAAAATAAATTTATTATTCATCTTTAATAAAAAAGAAAAATAAAAAAATTGATATTAATATAAAAAAAATTTCTACATAAATAGTTTAAAGCCATTTATGACAAGCATTTTAAAATTCACAAGCTATTTAATATTTCTTAATTCATTATTTCAAATTGTATTCTAAATTTATTTCTATAATTTAAAATACAATTATTTCCACCTTAAATTAGGTTGTCTTGCAGCTAACGTTTCATCTACCTTTGACACCGAAGTTTTTAAAGGCGATTCCTGTACAAGCGCAGGATCGTTTTGAATTTCTGTATTGATTTTACGCATTACATCAATAAAATTATCCAGAGTTTCCTTTGACTCGGTTTCAGTTGGCTCTATCATCATAGCTTCATGGACAATAAGCGGAAAATAAACAGTAGGTGGATGTATATCAAAATCCATCAACCTTTTGGCTATTCCTAGTGCATTTACACCTTCATGTTTTTGTTTGTCAGCAGAAAGTACAAACTCATGCATACAGAGTCTGTCATAAGGCAGATCATAATAATCTTTTAATTTTTCTTTCAAATAATTGGCATTTAAAACAGCGTCTTCGCTTGCTTTTTTAAGCCCTTCTTTCCCCATTGTCAAAATATAAGTATAAGCTCTCACAAGTACCCCAAAATTCCCATAAAAAGCCTTAACTTTTCCAATTGTATTTTTTAAATCATAATTAAGGTAATAGGTATTATTTTTTTTAGCTGCAACAGGCACAGGCAAAAAGTCTGCCAGTTTTTCTACAACCGCTACGGGGCCTGCTCCTGGACCTCCTCCTCCATGCGGAGTTGAAAAGGTTTTGTGAAGATTAACATGCACAACATCAAATCCCATAAGTCCGGGATTTGTTATTCCCATGATGGCATTTAAATTAGCTCCGTCATAGTATAAAAGTGCGCCTGCATCGTGCATTAATTTTGAAATTTCCTGAATATTTTCTTCAAATAATCCCAAAGTGTTCGGATTTGTCATCATTAATGCAGCCACATCATTATCAAGAACTTTTTTGAGTTCTTCAATATCAACAAGTCCTTTTGAATTTGATTTAATTTCAACTATATCAAATCCACACATTTTTGCGCTGGCAGGATTTGTTCCATGCGCCGAGTCAGGAATTATTACTTTTGTTCTTTTTTCACCTTTTTTCTCAAAGTAAGATTTTACTATGAGCATTCCTGTAAATTCACCATGAGCACCTGCCGATGGCTGAAGGGAAACAGCATCCAGACCTGTAATTATTTTCAAATATTCCTGAAGCTCATACATAAGCTGTAAGGCCCCTTGAGCTGTACCCTCATCCTGATTCGGATGAATGTTTAAAAAACCGTCGAGAGAAGCTGCATATTCGTTAATTTTGGGATTATACTTCATTGTACAAGAACCAAGCGGATAAAATACTGTATCAACAGAGAAATTTTTTCTTGACAGGTTTATAAAATGCCTCATTACATCTAATTCAGTAAGCTCCGGCAGATCAAGTTTTTCTTCTTTTAAAAGATTCTCGGGCAAATATTTGTTTAAATTGTGTTCAACTCCTGCATCAGGGAGCTTAACTCCCCTTGTTCCCGGTCTGCTTTTTTCAAAAATTATTTGCGTCATTTTAATTAACTCCTCAGACAACACTTTGAAGTAATTTTTTCAAGTGCCGCAGCAAATTTATCAATTCCTGAAATATGATTCATTTCAGTTACACAAACAAGAATACAGTTCTTATATTCATCAAATTTGTCATCTAGAGGAATTCCTGCCAGTATATTTTGCTCCTTAAGCTGATTTAACAGATCTTTAGCAGAAAATTCGTCATCTACTTTTACAACAAATTCATATAAAAAGTCATTGAATAGGACTTTAAATCCAGGAATCTTATTAATTTTTTCTGCCAGATAATGTGCTCTGGCTGATGAAATAGTTGCTGCTTCTTTCAAACCTTCCGGCCCCATAACAGACAGATAAACTGTTGCTGCAAGAGCCATAAGAGCTTGATTTGAGCAGATATTACTTGTTGCTTTTGCTCTTCTTATATGCTGCTCTCTTGTTTGTAATGTCAGGGTAAATGCTGTCTTTCCATCAAGATCTTTTGTCATACCTGCAATCCTGCCAGGAATTTGTCTTAAATATTCTGTTCTGCAGGCAATAAAACCTCCATGAGGTCCGCCAAAAGCTATAGGAAGCCCTAGTGACTGAATATCTCCAACAACTATATCTGCTCCATAGGAAGCAGGTCTTTTCAAAATAGCTGAAGAAATAAGATCAGTACATACAATAAATTTTGCCTTTGAACTTTTACATACTTCGGAAATTTCGAAAACATCTTCCACACTGCCGAGATAATTCGGATTTTGAATTAAAATACAGGCATATTCATCCTGTTTAATATTTTCTATATCAGATTTTCCATTTTTAAGGGAAATGTAGTCAATATCTATACCTTCACCATAACAGTATGTCTTAATTACCTCTTTATATTCAGGATTAATAGAAGAAGCTATCAGTGCTTTTGATCTTTTTGTGATCCTTGCAGCCATTAAAACTGCTTCAGCACATGCCGTTGCACCGTCATAAACCGATGCATTTGCTGCATCCATGCCAGTAAGATTACATATCATTGACTGATATTCATATATTACTTGCAAAGTTCCCTGACTTACTTCCGGCTGATAAGGAGTATAAGAGGTTAAAAATTCTGATCTTTCGATAATAGTACCTATACATGCCGGAACATATCTGTAATACGTGCCTCCTCCTAAAAATGACAGACAATCTGATAAGCTCAGATTATTACTTGCAAGCTCTGAAAGCTTTTCTTTTGCTTCTAGCTCACTAACTCCTTCAGGAAGATCGAAGTTACTATTATCAAATCTTATATTTCTATTAATATTTGAAAATAAATCTTCAACAGACTTAAAACCAATCTCCTTGAGCATTTCTTCTCTTATTTGATCGGTGTGAGGTAAATAATTATACAATTTTATTCTTCCTCTTCGTTTGATTCCAAAAAGTCTTTGTATTCATCATAACTCATAGCATCGTCAAGTTCGCTTTTGTCAAATTCAGCAATTTTAATAAGCCATCCCTTTTCAAAACAGTCTTCGTTTATAAGTTCAGGTTGTTTTGCTAAATTTTCATTAACTTCAATAACTTTTCCACCAACCGGCATATAAATTTCAGATGCAGCTTTGACTGATTCTATAGTACCAAAACTTTCTCCCTTACTAAAAGAAGCACCAACATCCGGAAGTTCAACAAAAACAACATCTCCAAGCTGATCAACAGCATAATCGGTAATTCCAACTGTTGCAATGTCCTTTTCCGCAATAATATACTCGTGAGATTTCGTGCATAAAATATTGTTCGGGACCTCTAATTTATCCATGCCTATTTCCTCATACTTCTAACGTAAAACGGTCTTTTAACAATTTCTGCCGGAAAAAACTTATCCCTGATTTTTATATCAAGTTTTGTTCCAATTAAAGTAGGAATATTAGTATTAATGTAACCAAGCCCAATGTTAGCTTTTAGGGCAGGAGCAATTCCTCCGCTCGTTACTATCCCTACTTTTTCATTATCTTTGTATATCTCATAATTGTGCCTTGCAATAGCATTTCCCGTCATTCTAAATCCGATAAGAATTTTCGACATATTTTTGTTTTCAAGCTGAGATAAGATAATTTCTTTACCAAAATAATCTTCTTCTTTGTTAGACGGTATTGACCAGCTTAATGATGCCTCAGGCGGCGTCGTTTTATCATCCATATCCTGACCATATAAAAGCATGGAAGCTTCCAGTCTTAGAGTATCCCTTGCGCCAAGACCTATGGGTTTAATTTCATATTTTTGACCTTTTTCCAGAATTTCCTGCCACAGATGAACTGCATTTTCATTTTTAATCAGGATCTCAAAGCCATCTTCTCCTGTATATCCTGTTCTCGATATTAAAACATCATAAGAATCAAGGCAGGCTGTTTTTATAGTAAATTTAACAGGCTGTTCATCTTTTGAAAGCCCCATATCTTCAATTAAATCACTTGCAAATGGTCCTTGGACTGATAAAAGAGCCATATTATCTGACTGGTTATCAATTTCAACATCATAACTGCCGTCTTTTTTGTTAAATTCAATCCAGTCAAAATCTTCTTCAAGTCTTGATGCATTAACAATGAGAAGATAACTTTGATATTCTTCATTATCTTCAAGTCTGTATATAATTAAATCGTCAATTATTCCTGCAGTTTTATTTGTCAGCTGGCAATAAACTGCCTTTCCGGGAAAAAGCTTTGATATATCCTGAGGAACAAGTTTTTGTAAAAAATCCAGAGCTTCTCGACCACTGACAAATATCTCTCCCATATGAGAGACATCAAATAATCCTACTTTATTTCTGACAGTCAAATGTTCATCAATAATACTGCCATATTGAAGAGGCATTTCCCATCCGGCAAAAGGCACAATTTTTGCGCCTAACTTAGTGTGCTCTTCATATATTGGAGTTCTTTTTAAACTATCCATAAACTTTCGCTTAATAGATTCTATCCCTAATATGATTGTTAACTATGAAATATTTTTGTCAAGTCATACAAGAGTTAATCAGGGTTATCTATTAAAGATAAATTCAGGGAAACACAAATAAGCAGTAGCAAATGCTACTGCTTATTTGTGTTTTATTTTATTAAGTTTATTTTATTCTTTTTGCTGCTGGATTAAATTCATCATATTCATTATTTAATAATTCTGAAAAATCCAAATCAATACAATCACTGATTAAACGTAAAAAATATCCAAGTGACAGGGGTTTTGAAATAAGATTAATTTTAAAGAACTTTAAATCATTTCGAAGCTTTATAAATGAATCTGATTTCCTGGTATCATCATTAACAATCAGAAATATATGTGTATGACTATATGCCTCTTTTACAATATCAGTTATATTTTCTAAATTTGACTCGTAATCAATGACTAAATAATCAGGTTTTTTATTTCTAAAATATTTTGTTGCAAGTTTTGAGTTTGACAGAGCAAAAATATTACTTCTTTTATAACCTGTATGAATAAGTATATTAGCCAGATAAATTGGAGTTTTAATATTTTTATCAAAAATAAATACATTTTGATCTTTAAGAAAGTTTCTTTTTAATCTTTCAATATATTTTTCTTCCTCTTTACAGTTATCTTCATAATAATGAACATTTATCTCGTAAATTCCAAAGTTTATTAACTTATCTATAACTTCTTCTGACAGATAAAGCCCTCTTCTAAGAAGTAATAATCCTCTTTTCCAAATATCATCCTTTAAAACAAGGCTGTATTTTTCAAGTATTTTTTCATTTTTAATCTTTTTCAGATTAACAGGATTTTCCAAACAATTTTCTGCCAACATAATTTCTTCCTTGAATTAATATGTATATATCTACTACATGACTTATCGGTTTATTAATTCTAAACTTTATAAAAACAGGCAGTAATTAGGCAAAATTCATCCAAATAGATGATTTTTGTAACTGGGAGACCAAAATAATTTTACATAATTATGAATTTGAAAAATCCTCAGCAGCTCTGAGGAAGAGGTGAAGAGAATTTTTTGTTCAATCTTTTATGTAAAGTTGTTGAGTTCGATTACTACAAAATCATAATTTTTTAGCTGTATAAAAATAACCATTATTTTATAATTAGAATTACACTGAAATAAAAGTAATGATCAATATTTCCACATAACGGAGTAAAAAATGAATTTACCAAATAAATGGACTTCAGAATTACTTGGCAAAGATAAATTAAAAGCAGAACTAGCTGCTCAACATATTATAAATACCTCTGATATTGACGCATGGCGCTGTTTAATTGACAATTCTGACTATTTATTTAGCTATATAAAAGAAAAAGCAGGAAAACTGCTTGAAAAAGTAATAAATAAAGATAATATGGAAAAGATTTTTCCTCTGTTAAATTATCATTCACCTGACTGGGATGAATATATTGCACAAGCTTTTTCAAAATACTCTGATACTAGCCTTGATCTTAGATTTTTAGAACTTCTAAAAACAGGTTCACTGCAGGAAAAAGCCTATGCAGCAAAATATTTTTGTTTAGTTAACAACCAAGATGCTGCAAGTAGCCTTTTTGAAACAGCAAAATTAGATTATCAGCCTCTGAAAATTAATTCAGCAGAAGCTCTGGGCAAATTAAAGGATTTATTTTCCTATAATTACTTTATAGATAATTTAAAATCATTGGACGATTGGGAAAAAATAGAATCTGCCCAATTTTTAGCTAACTATGGAAATAAAGATGCAGTTATCCCTATGCTAAGAGCCATGTCTGAGTCAGGAATGGGAGAACATATTGCCGGAGAAATTGCAGGTTTTGTAAACATACTTGACTATTTTGAAAATACGGATTATGAAATCCAGCTTTTATCGCTTGAAGCATTTGATAATATACTATCTGGCATAGCAGAAGTATGGACGCTTGGAGTTTTACTGGATTTTAAAATCTATGATTGTATTGAAAAACTTATAGAGCTCGCCAATAAAAACCCGGATAGTAGCCTTTCCGGTAAATATGCACAGCTTCTTCTTAAGTCAAAAACTAAAGTAATTTTGTTCATGGAAAATTCTCAATATACCTTTGATGAAGAAAAGACTGTTCTGAATGAATTAGAAGAGATTTTTCATCTATTATTATCCGAAGGCAATGAATTTTGGGATCAACAAGCTAAACATATAAATAAAGAGCTGGTTGTAGTAGATTCTAAGAGAAAGATAGCTGCGATAAATGTAATTAGCGAAATGGAACTTGAAGATTCCTTACCTTATATACTTGGAATCCTGTCTAACAACATTGAATCTGAAGTTGTAATTTGCGAAGCAGTTATTGCATTGTCAAAAATGCATTATTTAGATAATATTGAAGATATTAATAAACTAATTGCCAGAATTAAAGATCCAAATATCGGCGCAATAATCAAAAATACACTGTATAAAACTGAATAAGTTTAGATTTTTTATTTATAAATATAGGTTTATTGCGAATTGTTAAGAGATATTGCGATATCTTAATAAGATCATGCCTGAATTTAGAATTTTTTGCTTCATATCAAGAATGTAAAGCCAATGGATTTATAAAAATAAATTTTTCATATTCTGGATAAATTTTTTTGGAATCTTTACTTTTCATGCGACATTCAGAACATGTTATTACAGAGCTTTTATTGATTTGACACTTTTTAATTATCCGATTTAATAGATCTTTGGATGAGCAAAATTAAGCAAAATTATAAAAATAAAATGACCTTGAGCAAGGAGTCAGGCATGAATGGATTTAGAAAAGTTTACAAGGCAATATTAGTGTCGGGTTTGTTTATCCTGATGACTACATCTTGTATAGCTAATGCAAATGCATTAAAAGAAACTAAAGCTTCTATTCAAACCCACTCTCTAAAGCCTTCATCTGTTAATAAAGTTTTAACACAAGCTAAAGTAACACCGATGGTTGCCCAGATTAAAAAGCCTGTTGTACAAACTAAAAAACCTTCTGTTAAGGTTGTACAAGCTAAACTAAAACCGACAGTTGCTCAAATCAAAAAACCAACTGTTAAAGCAGTACAGGTACAGACTAAAGCAACACCCGTAGTTGTCCAAACTAAAAAGCCTGTTATACAAGCTAAAGTAACACCGGCGGTTCAGATTAAAAAAACTGTTGCACAGGTTAAACCAGCACCGGTAATTACTCAGGTTAAAAAGCCTGTCGTTCAAGCTAAAGCAATACCAGCAGCTATTCAGGTTAAAACAGAACCGGCAAACGTTGTGCAAACCAAAGTATTAAAAAGTAAACAAGAAGACATTGTCCGCTATAACGCTTTTAGTTACAAGAAAGATATGCCAAAAGCTGCCGGCGTTTATATAAATGACAAGCAAGTAGCATATTTCATAGAAACAGAAGGTGGTTTTTCTCCTGAACAAAGAGCAAAATCTCTTGTCAGCAGAATAAATCAATTTATTTCCCAAAATGGTGATCCAAAAACTATACTTCCCGGTTTTCAAGAAGGATTTGCTGTAGGAAGAGTAAATAAAGATTCCTTATTTACTGCAGATTCAAAAGTTGCACAATCACTACATATAACAAATGCAGAACTTGCAAGACAATGGGTAAATAATATAAGAATAGCTCTTGGTGCACCAAAGTTTGCAAGAGAAAAATCTTTAATTGCATCCAGAAGTGGTATTTCTGTTGCTTTTTCAAGAAAGTATATTGAAGAAGCTGTAAAAATTACCGGTAAAGAGCAATTTGGAGTAGCTTCCTGGTATGGTGGATTATTCCATGGCAGAAGAGCTGCTGACGGCAGCAGATTTAGTAAATACAACTTCACCGCCGCCCACAAGACATTACCTTTTGGCTCAGTAGTTAAGGTAACAAATTTAAGAAACAGTAAAACCTGTATCGTTAAAATTACAGACAGAGGACCTTTTATTCCCGGAAGAATAATTGATTTGTCAACCGCTGCCGCAAAAGAAATAGGGATGTTCTCCTCTGGTATTTCTAAAGTAAAAGTTGAACTAATAGGCAGAAGTTAGTTTTTTAAATTCAACAAAAAGAGAGAAAGCAATTAGCTTTCTCTCTTTTTGTTAATGTATAATATATTAAAAGATAATCAACCAACTATGAGGTTTATAGTGGCTATAATTTCTTCAGACAAAGAAAAATCAAGAACCAGGTCAAAAGAAAACTCCAGAGAAAATGTTGTACCCTGCGAAACTGATTTTGACAGGTGCTTTGAAAACAGTATCAGACCTAAAACTTTTAATGAATATATTGGCCAGAGTCAGCTTAAAGAAACACTTAAAATAAGTCTTGATGCTGCAAAACAGAGACAGGAATCTTTAGATCATTTACTTTTATATGGTCCTCCCGGGCTTGGAAAAACAACTCTTGCAGGAGTAATTGCAAATGAGATGGGAGTAAATATCAAAATTACCTCTGCTCCGGCTCTTGAACGTCCAAGAGATCTTATAGGAATTTTAATGACCGTAAAAACTGGCGAAGTGCTTTTTATAGACGAAATTCACAGACTGAATAAAGTTGCGGAAGAAATCCTTTATCCTGCTATGGAAGATTTTTCAATAGACAGGACTACCGGAAAAGGGCAAAGCACAAAAACTTTAAGAGTTCCTATTCCAAAGTTTACACTTATAGGTGCTACTACAAAAGCAGGTGCTCTTTCAGGTCCATTAAGGGATCGGTTTGGTATAATACACAGGCTTGAATTTTATAATAATGAAGAATTATCATTCGTTATAAAAAGAACTGCTTCTATTATTGGAGCTGAAATAACTGAAGAAGGAGCCTGTATAATAGCATCACGTTCAAGAGGCACACCAAGAATTGCAAACAGACTTTTAAAACGTGTCAGAGATTATGCTACAGTAAAATCAGACGGCATTATTACAAAAGAGATTGCTAATAAATCCCTTGATTTGCTAAAAGTTGACCATCAAGGACTTGATACAACAGACAGAGATTTAATGAAATTAATTATTGAAAAATATGACGGTGGACCTGTTGGTATAGATACATTATGCGCAGCTCTTGGAGAAGATATACGAACAATAGAAGATGTATATGAACCATTTTTGCTTCAAATAGGGTTTATCCAGAGAACACCCCGAGGCAGAAAGGTTTCTCCTGCCGGATACAAGCATATGGGCTCTAAAATTCCTTCTTCTCAGCAGAGTTTATTCTAGGTGAGATATTATGAAATATCGTTTGATTTTATTTTTAATAGCTATTTCCCTTGGGTTTCTGACTCCGGCTTATGCTCAAAATCACAGCGATCAGGATAACGTTCAGTATGCATCCGGAATTGTCCAGAGTATCGTCTCTGAAACACAAAACAAGACTTTGCAGGAATCATTAGGCGGCAATCAGATTTTACAGCTTGTAAAAGTTAAAATACTGAACGGAAAATACAAGGGAAAAATTGTAAAAGTTGAAAACCAGCTTACCTCAAATCCTGCTTATGATATAAAAGTTAAACCCGGCAGCAGGGTTGTGCTTGATATAGAAAAACATGAAAATAATCTTGATATAAATATTTCTGACAGAGAGCGTGTCCCTGCATTAATGATTTTAGCAGGACTTTTTGCTTCATTATTACTAATTATTGGTGGAATGAAAGGATTAAAGTCTTTAACGTCACTTCTTGTTACTTCACTTCTGGTATTTTTTATACTTGTACCTGCAATTTTAAATAAATTTCCTATTATTCCTGTAACAGTAGCTGTTGCTTTTATTTCTACGCTATTTTCAATGTTTTTAATCGGAGGATTAAACCTGAAAAGTGTTGCTGCCTGTATTGGAACTATTGGCGGAGTTACAAGTGCAGGATTAATTTCATCGTTGATTATTTTAATAGCACCACTTTCGGGGCTTCATGATCAGGAATCAATTATACTCTGGTCATCAAGACCTGATTTAAACTTTACCGGACTATTAACTTCAGCTATGATTATCGGTGCTCTGGGTGCAATAATGGATGTCGGAATTTCTATTGCAAGCAGTGTTGCGGAAGTAAAAAGTATTGATAATTCATTAACTGTTAAACAGCTTATTTCATCGGGATTAAACGTCGGTAGAGATATAATGGGCGCAATGTCAAATACATTAATACTTGCATATATAGGAAGCTTTTTGCCGCTAATACTTCTTGCCGCTGATGCGCCATTAGTAAAGCTTGTTAATCTCAATTCCATAGCAACAGAAATAACCGCCGCAGTTGGAGGAAGCATTGGTATTATACTTTCTGTACCTATAACTGCAGTTGTGGCAGGTTATTTAATGGGTAAGAAATCAGGTATTACAGATTCAATCAGAGATTATGCAGAGCAGAATAAGGAATAATCTTTGAATCAAAAGGTCATGGTTTGAATTTCTCCAAACGTATTTTAAATTTATAGAATATTTATAAAAGCTCGACATAATGTTGAACTTTATTTATTATAGTTAAATATGGATTTCATCTTAGGTGGGATAGGGATCCCACCCTTGTTTTTTATCAATAGAAAGAGAAGGATCGAATGTTTGATTGGAAACTTGTTAAAAATACAGAAACAAAAGCAATTTATGATATTTGCCCCCATTGCAATAATAAAGTAACTTTCCTGCCAATTGATGAAAGTTTAAAAGATTTACAATTAGATTTATGTGAATGTACACATTTTACATTTGAATATAAATATTTTGGACTAAGAAAGTGTTCTCATCCTGAATGCGGAAGTATTATAGCCTTTAGTTTTAATTTAGCAGTTGATCCTTTTTATGATCCTTTTGGTGAAGAACAATATGATGAAAAAGTTATTAAACTACAAATTTTACCTGAAGTTGATAAATGTCTATATATTGATAATCTCCCTAAAAATATCGAGAATTCATTTATTGAAGCCCAAAAGTGTTATTATAACGAATGTTTTATTGCTTCAGCAATATTGGTCAGAAAAATTTTAGAGGAAATTTGTGTAGATAAATGTATTAAAACAGGAAGAAATATGGAGGAAAAGGTTGATACCTTGCTTAATTCTGGCAAATTGCCTTCTGAAATTGGTAAAGAATTACACGATTTAAGAAAATTAGGTAATGATGGAGCACATATCGAACTAAAACATTTTAATAATCTTGGAAAAAAAGAGGTTGAATCAGCATTAAGTCTTGTCTCTCTAATTTTAGAACAAATTTATGACCCAAAACCTGATAATTATAAACTAGCAATAGAAAAATTAAAAACACATAAAAAATAAACTTACAAAATTAAATTTTGAATGAGTACATGTAGCAAATGTAGGGTGGGATCCCTATCCCACAAATAGAATAAAATTAAGCTGTCTGGTATAACAAAAAATTTCAAAACTCATACAACAAGGCGTATCCACTTTAACAAAATGACGATTCTTTCATTTCTTTCTTTTTTGTCAAAAAATAAAGAAACGAAACAAAGAAAGAAAAAACATTGATCATTACTAACACTAAGCCCTTATTTTGTAATTTTCATTCCACGACGCGCATAACTCGCTTCGCTCAGACAGATGCGCTATAGTTACCTTTGGCGGACAAGTGTCAGTAAGCTGTGTTCGGTCAGGGGCAATGCCCCCGAACCCCCATAGACTTGTTGTAGGTTTTGTCATGCTGAATTTATTTCAGCATCTCTGCATTCACTAGATCCCACATCAAGTGCGGGATGACATAAAATACTAATTTGAAAAATTCCCTTAAAAGAATTTCGTGATTTTTCTTAGTAGGGTGGGCAAAATTTTTAAGTAAATTGAATGCAGCAAACTAATAAATTTAGTTTACCCACCGGCATCAGGTTTATAAATTATCTTTCCGCGTGGGCAAAGAATGAAAACTATTATCAGAATTCAAATCCCACAGCTCTTTTGCCCACTCTACTTCAACTATCGCTCGTTTTATATCAAGGGTTTTGGAACAATTTTCAAACCTTTTATTTATTCTGTTTGATCAATGCTCTAATTATTTAAACAGTTTCTAAATAAAAATTAATATTTTTGATAAAAAAAAGACAATAATTCTGCTTCATCAACTTTATAAAATTAATTATTAAATTTTTAATTTGATTAGGAGATAAAAATGAATACAATACAAAATTTTTTACCATCTTTACCAATGAATAAGATAAGTTTTAAGGCAGATGGCAGGAAAGACTTCACGATTGAAGGCGATACTCTCAAGAGAATAGAACCTGATAATTCAAAAGGAAAAGTTGATATAAGTTCAGGTGATGTATTTGTTCACATGGATAGAGCTTATATTGGACCAATAACTAATAATAATAATCTGCATGTTCCTGATGTTTTTTTGGCAACAAGTGAAAGTATAAATGCCAATCATTCTGCATTAAGATACAAAAATGGCATTGGCATTGCAAAACCTGAAGGTGAAAAATCTCTATATGATGAAGTTTTTACACCTGAAGAATTTATGTATGAAAAATATGATGAATCACAGAAAAATTTAGAAGAGACATCAATAAAAATTGATATAGCTAAAGCTAAGGAAGAGAGAGAAATAGCCAAGATTGAGCAAGAAATTGCCAAAAAAAAGGAAGAAATTGCTAAACATCAGGAACATATTGCTGATTATAATCATGGAAAATTTAAAATAAAAGTAATATTGGATGTTTTAGAGAAAATTAAAGCAACATCTAGCAAATCTGAAGAATAAGTTTGCCTTTTTACCATACTTTTACTAAATTTATCCTGCTTTTATACTCTGTAGCCTGCTGAAGCAGTTTATTTGCAAAGTTAAGCGCATCCTGATCTTCTGACGATCCGCTGGCAAGCTTTGAAATAGCAGAAATTCTTTCTTCCTGCCCAAAATTATGAATAATTATATTTGTTTTACTCTCTGTTTGAAGTTTGCTGATATAGAAATAATGATCGGCCATAGCAGCAATCATTGGCTGATGAGTAATACATAAAATCTGATGACTTAAAGATAAATTAGCAAGTTCTTCAGAAATAACCTGAGAAGTTTTCCCGCTTGTACCTGTATCAATTTCATCAAAAATAACCGTATCAACCATATCAGCTCTTGCAAGAATAGTTTTAATAGCAAGCATAACTCTGGACACTTCTCCGCCACTGGCTATTTTGGCGAGAGGTTTTAAAGGTTCTCCGGGATTTGGTGAAATTAAAAACTCTACATCATCTTTGCCTTTTGCTATTATTTCACTCTTGCCTTCAGCTTTAACAATAAACTGAACCTTCGGCATCTCAAGCTTAACAAGCTCTTTTTGAATCAGGTCAGAAAGTACGGAAGCTAATTTTTTTCTTGAATCCGAAAGATTGCCAGCTGATATTTTTAAATTTTCTTCAAGTATTTTTAGTTTTTGAGATAATTTATCAATATTTTCACTGTTTACTTCAATTTCATCTAATTCTGACTGGAATCTTTCAAGATTATTAAGAACATCACATAGCGAAGGACCGTATTTTCTTTTTAATTTATCTAAAATATCGATTCTTTCCTCAATCCGATCTAATTTCTCTTTATCCGTCTCAAGACTTTCCGAATAATTTCTAAGGCCGTCTGCTGCGTCTTTAAGATTGATTATACTCGAAGTTATAAACTCAATATACTCGGATAAGTTTTTATCCAATTCGGAGGCTCTGGACAGCTTATTTTCAATCTGACCAAGAACATCAACAATACTGCTATCCTGACTGTATAGGCAGTTATAACTCGAGATAGAAATGACTTTTAACTCTTCCACATTTAGAAGAATGCTTCTTTCCTGCATTAAACTCTCATATTCATCAGGACTTTCAATTTTTACACTTTCGATTTCATTTATCTGAAATTTCAAAAAATCAAGTCTCTGTTCTTTTTCATGAATATTTGAGCTCACAAATTCAAGCTCTTTTGAAGTTTGTTTATACTCAGTATAAATTCTGCTAAATTTTTCAATCATTTCCTGATGCTGTTTGTCTCCATACTGGTCAAGAAGATCAATATGAGTTTTCGGTCGAAGATAATTATAAGTTTCATGCTGGCTATGAATATCTATAAGGTATTCTCTAAGGCTCTGTACATAATTTTGAGTCACAAGAACACCGTTAATTCTTGATCTCGTTCCGGTCTGAGTTATTTCCCTTGAAATAATCAGCGTATTATCATCTGCTTCAATGCCGTTTTCTAAAAGCAAACTTACAGGAAATGCCTGAGAAAATTCAACTTCAAGTTCTATTAAAGCCTTATTTTCTCCCGTTTTAATTTGTTCTTTGGACGATCTTGCCCCAAAAGCCAGATCAATAGCATCAATAAGAATACTTTTACCTGCGCCAGTCTCTCCGGTCAAAATGTTTAAACCGGGCCCAAATTCTGTTTTTGTCTGATCTATTAAGGCAAAGTTAGTTATTGATAAACTCTTTATCATATTCCTGCTGTTTTAACCTCCGGGTGCAACTCCCCAGTGCAGTTTTTCACGTAAAATACTGTAAAAGCCGTTATTTTCCTTTTCAAGAAGAATTAATTTTGCTTTATGTTCGTTTTGTTTTATATAAATTTTATCACTACTTTTAAGTTTAACATTTTCCTGTCCATCAGCAGTGAGGTAAACAAAATCTTCATCAGTATCAAAGCTGACAGTTATTTCTTCATTTGCAGGAATTACAAGAGGCCTTGTAGTAAGGGCATGGGGACAAATAGGAACTATAACTAACGCATCAAGTTCAGGCATTACTACAGGACCACCGGCAGAAAGTGTATATGCTGTTGAACCTGTAGGTGTAGAGATAATTAATCCGTCAGCAAGATAATCACAAACATGTTTATCGTTAATATTCAGATAAAGCTGTGCTGTTCTTGATAATACTCCGCCTTTTACTACAATATCATTAAGCGCAGTCTGGCAAAATTCAGGTTTTTCAGGATTGTTAAAAGCTTTTATCATCAGTCTTTCTTCAATCTTGAACCTACCTTCCATGAGCTTTTTAATTCCATCTTCAATATCTTTTGGTCTCAACTGTGCAAGAAATCCCAGTCTGCCAATGTTAATACCTAATATGGGTACATTAAGAGGTGCATAATATCTTGCTGCTCCAAGCAGAGTGCCATCTCCGCCTACAACTATTGCAAAATCAACATCCTTTTCATAACTTTCGGTATGTTTTTTCTTTCCCGGAATTATCTGTTTTTTTACAGAACAAATCCCGTGACTGCAAAGTGTGTTTTCAAGCTTTTCTACAACTTGCTTTGCCGTTTCATGCTCAATATTATAAATAATCTCAATTTTTCCAAGCTTCAAAATTTTATTATTTAAAGATTTAACCTGATGAGAGCTGTTCATAAGCTTCGTCCACAACCATCCTGATTTTTTCTTCGTTCAATTCACCCTGTCTGTTTAAAAGATAAACAAGATATTCAATATTTCCTGCAGGGCCTTTTACGGGTGAATATGTTAAATCTACAGGGAAAAGTGATAATGTGCAAGCAAAATCTGTTACATATTTAATTACATTAACATGAACATTTTTATCTTTGATTACCCCGCTTTTGGGCACCTGATCTTTGCCTGCTTCAAACTGGGGTTTTATAAGTGCAACGATTTCCTGCTTTTCATGGTTCATAAGAGCTTTTACGTTTGACAGAACTTTAGTTATTGATATAAATGAAAGATCCATAGCTGCAAAATCTGCAAACAGGTTTTTATCGGTTATATCTTTGTATATTTCTTCGGCAGCAGCATGCCTTATGTTTGTTCTCTCTATTACTACGACGCGAGGATCAGTTCTAAGTTTCCAGGCAAGCTGTCCATAGCCGACATCGACAGCATAAACATTTTTTGCTCCATTTTGAAGCATACAGTCGGTAAATCCTCCTGTTGAAGCCCCTGCATCAAGACAAATTCTGTCTTTTACAGAAATATTAAAAACTTTTAGAGCCTTTTCGAGCTTAAGACCTCCCCTGCTAACATAGGGAAGTGTTTCAATTTCAACATTCAAGGAAGAATCAGGAGATATTTGAGTACCGGCTTTAGTAACAGGCTTGCCATCAAGCTTGACTTTACCTGCCATAATTGCCGCCTGAGCCTGGCTTTTTGTCTCAAAAAACCCTCTATCCAGGAGGATTGAATCTAATCTTTCTTTTTTAATTTTTGAACTCATAATAAATCAAAGTTAATATTATTAAATAGCAAAGCGAAAATGCATTATATCGCCATCCTGAACTACATAATCCTTACCTTCAAGCCTTGTAACTCCTCTGTCTTTTGCAACCGCATAAGACCCTGCACTGACAAAATCATCGTAGGATGTTACTTCAGCTCGGATAAATCCTTTTTCAAAGTCTGTATGAATAACTCCTGCTGCCTGAGGAGCTTTCATTCCTGCTGTAATAGTCCATGCCCTGACTTCTTTTTCTCCTGCTGTAAAATAAGTTCTAAGACCAAGAAGATCGTAAACACTTTTTATCATTCTTTCAATTCCAGAACTTTCAATTCCAAGATCTTTCATAAAATCATTTGCTTCTTCCGGAGATAATTCAACAATTTCTGCTTCTATCTGTGCACTTATTGTAACAACCTGTGCACCATGCTGTGCAGCATATTCCTTAACCTGATCTACAAATTCATTTCCGCTTGCAAGGTCGTTTTCTGAAACATTTGCAGCATATATAACAGATTTTGTACAAAGAAGATGCAGATTATCCACAAAAGGAGTCTCTTCTTCATTGAAATTATCAACTGAAATAGGTTTACCTTCACTTAAAAGTTCTGTTAATTTATCAAGCACAACATCTTCAATGAGGGCATTTTTTTCTTTTGCCTTTACCTGCTTTGAAATTCTTTCTTTTCTTTTCTCAACAGTTGAAAGGTCAGCGAGTGCCAACTCTGTATTAATTGTTTCTATATCATTAAGAGGATCAATTTTTCCTGCAACATGAACTGTATTTTCATCTACAAAACAACGGACAACCTGAATAATCGCATCAACTTCTCTGATATGGCCGAGAAATTGATTTCCAAGTCCTTCTCCTTTGCTTGCTCCTTTAACCAGACCTGCAATATCAACAAATTCTATTGCAGTTGGTATTACAACATTTGTCTTAACTATATCTTTAAGTATCCAGAGTCTTTCATCAGGTACATTAACAACACCAACATTTGGTTCTATTGTACAAAATGGATAATTTGCCGACTCAGCATTTTTACTGGAAGTCAATGCATTAAACAATGTTGACTTTCCTACATTTGGCAATCCCACAATCCCGGCTCTTAACAATTTTATATCCTTTCTCTACTTCATTTTTTATTTAATTGCTTTTAATCTCATTCTAATTGTCATTGCAACATTATTGTATCTTGCCAAACATGTTTGAAGCTCATCCAAAGTTATTTCACCCAGACTATAACTTGTTTGCCATGGTTCACAAATAACGTATTTTACGTCTATTATTTCAAAATTAACATCCAAATAAAGCGCTAGAGGAGTTCCGGCAGCCTGCTCACTTTTCCATTGTTCATTAATCGATTTTGAAAAATGTTTAAGAACTTCGGGAGTTATTATCCTAATATGTGTCGGATCATTAATAAAGTTATCATGACGCGGATGAGGAACATTTATCTGAATTTCTGCGCCTGGCTTACATATACGATAAAGCTCCTTCATAAAATTAAGAAATACCTGAGTAGTTTCTCCTATATGTTCAAGAACATGATTAAGAACTACTTCATCGACACTATTATTTTGCCATGGCCATGGAAAAGTTTCCAAATCACATACTACATCTGGATTTCCAAATTTATCAACATTAACATAATTTTCAAGAGGATTTTGACCACATCCAAGATTAAGCCTTAAAATATCAGACATCAATGCTTCTTTCTAAAATCAATAGCAAGATAATTATAACTCAAATAAAACCTGCGAATATGATATACTTCTATTTAATATTAGTCTTTAATTAACATTTAATAGGTACTGGAAAAACATGGAAGATTTGTTAGAACGTCTAAAAGAATTGGGATTTAATAGTTATGAGGCAAAAGTTTATCTGTCTCTTTTAAAACACCAACCTGCAACAGGCTATGAAGTTAGCAAAGAATCTGGTGTTCCTCAGGCAAGAGCTTATGATACTTTAAAAGTTCTCGAAAACCGTCATATTGTTGTTGCATCAGGTACAAAACCTGTTACTTACGTTCCTATAAATCCGCAGGAACTGTTAAATCGTTGTGAAAGATCATTTAAATCTTCTGTACAATATCTTAAAGATAATTTACCTACTGTATCAGACGATTTTATTGAACCTGTGCATAATATAAGAGGACAACATGTCATTTTGGATCGTGTGCTTGAAATTATAGATAATGCCAAAAAAGAAATATTCCTTGAAATATGGAATGAAGATGTAAATCTTGTAAAAAAAGCTCTCAAAAAAGCACATGAGAGAGGGGTTGATATTAAAATTGTCGGATATAATGATGTCAAATTAAGTTTTGGCATGATTTATCAGCATGGTTTGGGAAAAACTCTGGAAGATGCTCTTGGCGGACGCTGGGTTATACTTTCAGTGGATGGAGAAGAAGGCATAGTAGGTACTTTATCCTGCAAAGAAAGAACTCCCCAGGTTGCCTGGACAAGAAATTTTGATATAGTCCTAATTATAAAAGAAGTTATTGTCCATGATATCTTTTTGCTTGATGTAGAAAGCGAGCTCGGTGAAGCTTTGAGTAAAGTATATGGCGAAGATCTTATTAAATTAAGAGAAAAAATCCTGGGAAAAGATTTTAAAATTTGTGCACATTAAAAAATGGAGAATTAAAAGTGGATCAGTATCAACCTTATATTCACTATTTAGAGATTGGTGAACTTTATTTAAAAGTTGGAGAATTTGAAAAAGCAGTTGAAAGCTTTAAAAAGTTAACAGAAATTCCTGAATTTGCAGCTCTTGGCTGGGTAAAGCTTGCAAATGCAGAGTTTCAACTCGAGCACAGAAAAACAGCAAAGCAATTTTATCAAAAGGCTGTTGAACTGGATGCAAATAATTATGTAATTTTTTACAATTACGCAAACTTTCTTATTGATATTCAGGAATATACTCAGGCAATTGAGTATTATGGAAAAGCTCTTGAGATTGAACCTGGTTTAGCTTTGGCTTTTTACAATATGGGTGTTGCATACTGCAAGCTTGAAAGATTTGATGAAGCTATTGAATGTTATTTAAAATCCTTAAAAATGAATCCTGATGACTACTCATGCCATAGAGATCTTGGAATTTTGTATCATGAAGTAAAACAGTACAAAAATGCCATTACACACTTCCAGAGAGCGATTGAGCTTGATCCAAAATCAAGCAAATGCTATGAATATATGGCTCAGTGTTTTATTTCAACAAATCAGAACTCCATTGCACTTAATTTGTATAAAAAAGCTTTGACTTTATGCTCTGAGGATGCCCTTTTATATTATAAAATAGGTGATTTATATCTTTCACAAAATGATCCCGAAAATGCGATCAAGTTTTTTGATGAAGCATTGAGCTTTAATGCAGTTGATGCACTTTTGATTTATAAAAGAGCTTGCAGTTATGCAAGTCTTGGCAAGACAGAAGAAGCTATAAAAGAGCTGGAAGTTGCAATTCAATTTAATGAAGTAATTAAAGAAATGGTTCTAATGGATAATTGCTTTGAAGAACTTAAAAATAATGAAAAATTTCAGGAATTAATCAACTCTTAAATCCTGTTTTTACAGTTTAAACAGAAGAAAGCCTCTTATTTTTAAAGGCTTTCTTTGTATTTATTATGTAATATTTGATATTTTTAGTGGATTTGCAAATCTATAATTAAAGCTATTATAGGTAATATTAATATTTAGGCATTCATTTTTTAGATAAGAGCATTCTAAGAGAAGCAGGTTTGTTGGAGAGTAAGGGCGTGTTCGGAAATTTCGATGTTGTTCATAATAATGATGATGGCAAAGACCCAAAGGATTTGCTGCTTGCGCTAAAGAAATTTAGAGAAACTGATAAAAATGACTTCTTTGAAATTTTTAATCTGGACTCAGACAGGCTTTATAAAGAAGTATCTCTTTTAAGAGAATTGTCTATTGTTTCCTCGTGCGGGGCTGACAATCTTTTAAACGAACTTATGCATAAAATTGCCTGTATTTTGCAGGTAGAAAAATGTGCTATTTACGTTCTTGATGCCTCAAAAGAAACATTTAATATTGAATCTTCCGTATACGGACTGGATATTTATTCTGAAGAGTTTTCATCTATTGATTTAAATGCAAACGAGTTCAGAATTAAATCAGTAACAAGCAAATTTTTTGGAAATAATAAAGTTAAAACAGCCTTTATTAAAAATAATTATGAAATTGTAGGTATCCTTGCTGTTTGCGGTAAGGAAGACGGATCTGAATTTAACGAAGATGATGAATATTTTATAAAACTATGTGCAACGCAAATTGCTCCTGCTGTTGAAAATAATAGAAATTATAAGCAGCTTCAGCTTCAGGCTTCCAGAGAAAAAATTATCAACAAAATTAACAATTCAATAAGAATGTCTCTTGACCTTAATACGATTTTAAACACTGCTGTACATGAAATTGCAATAGCTCTTAATATATCTGTATGCAGTATATTTAAATTTATTCCATCTAAAAATATTGCAATAGTGACTAATGAATATAACACTCACGGCTTTAATAATCCTTTATTAACTGAAGCATACACACCGGTTATTGGAAATTCACTCAATGAAAAGATTTTAAGAACTTTAAAACCTGTTATTGCTGATGATATTTCTAAAGATTTTAATTTAAATGATTGCCCAAAAACAAGATATGAAATAATCAATGGTGTAAGGGCAAAATCAATTCTTATAGTTCCAATTATGTTTGAAAGCGGTGTTTTTGGAACATTAACACTAAATCAATGCAATAAAACAAGAAAATGGTCACAGGACGATGTACAGATGATTGAAAATATTGCTTTTCAGATTGGTATTGCAATTAATCAATCCTATCTGCTTGAAAAAATAAAAGGACTTGCAATAAAAGATGAACTTACAGGATTAATTAACAAAAGAAACTTTAATGAAAGAATATCAGCTGAAATTGAAAGAGCGAAACGTCATTCCGGGTCTCTTTCTCTTGCTATATTTGACATTGACTTTTTCAAAAAGTTCAACGATACGTGGGGACACCTGGCAGGAGATTATGTTCTCAAAGAACTCGGCAGAATAATTAAAGATAATATTAGAAAAAGCGATATTGCAGCAAGAATAGGCGGAGAAGAATTTGCCCTGATATTGCCTGAAACTGATATAGATAATGGATATGAATTTCTGGAAAGACTTAGAAATACTATTCAGAACAGCCCTCTCGATTTTCAGGGTAAAAAACTAAAAGTCACTATTAGCGGTGGTATTATTGATATCAGACAGATAAAAAATAAAAATATTAATATTAATACATTAATTCATGAATCAATAGAAAAAGCAGATAATCTTCTTTATAAAGCCAAAAAACAAGGAAGAAACAGAATTTGTATGCAATAAATCGTTTTTTAACTTGAAATAGTTCAGATACCAAATATTACACGATGTGCAGAGGTTGTTAACCTGTAAAAGTTGCCTCTGGCACCAGTATATGAGACTTTTCAAAGCGATAAAATTTGTTTAACCTGAAATAGTTCAAGTATCAAATAAAACACGAAGTGCAAAGATTATTATCCTGTAAAAGGTGCCTCTGGCACCAATATTAAAACTTTTAAAAGCAAGAAATTTCTTTAACTTAAAATAGTTTTGGTATCACGTAATACACAGAGTGCAAAGGTTGTTAACCTGTAGAAGGTGCCTTTGGCACCAATTATTTATAAGTGTAACGGTTTTTGTTAAAAGTTCTTAAATATTTGTGTTTAAGAGTGTTTATAGATATATAATTAAATTTAATTTGTGACGGGGATAAAAAATCACAAATATATGTATGGGTGGAACTGTTGGGGAAAAGAGTTAGGGTGCAAAGTTACAGATTTGAACTTATTACAGGTCCAATGAGCTGCGGCAAGACAGAAGAGCTTTTAAGAAGGCTTAACCGCGCTAAAATTGCCGGCAAAAAAATTAAAGTTTTTTCTCCATCAATTGACACAAGAGCTTTCAGTAATCTTATTGAATCAAGAAACGGAACTTTTCATTCTGCCATAAAAGTAGAAAGTTCATCAGATATTTTAAATTTTATAGATAAAGATGATGAAGTTATAGGTATAGATGAACTTCAGTTTTTTGATGAAAATATTGTAAATGTTATCCTGAGTCTTGTTAAAGCAGGTAAAAAAATTATTGGAACAGGTTTAGAACTTGATTTTAAATCCGAACCATTTGGGGCTATGCCTGTTTTATTCTGTTATGCCGATAAAATTGATAAACTTACAGCAATTTGCATGAAATGCGGTTCTGAATATGGATCAAGAACCCAGAGAATTATTAACGGTGAACCTGCACACAGGTCATCATCATTAATTATGGTGGGAGGAGATGAATATTACGAAGCACGTTGTCTGAATTGTTATGAAATTAATGATAATGATGAAAAATTATCATCTCTGGTTTCCTTAGCAGTTCAAAGTAGTTAGTTTTAGCCCTTTCCTGCTTAGCTAACTTGCCATGATGCGTCCTCGGCTCACACAATGTGTGAGTTTTCTTTTTTTATAATTAAACTATACTCTATTAAAAATCGTACACTTAGCTTATTACTGTGCCTAATAAACAATTTTATTCAAGTGTCCCAACTTGATTTCTGCCGTTTTCTTTTGCCCTATATAATCCTTTATCAGCAAATTCTATTAATTCAGCTGATATTTCGCCATGTTGAGGAAAAGTTGCAACTCCAATACTTATTGTAACATTTCTTTCTACCATTTCGGATAATCTGAAAGGCTTTTCTGCAACAGTATTACAAATTTTATTTGCTATAATTACTGCTTCTTCAATATCGGTATTATCAAGAACGACTGTCATTTCTTCTCCACCATATCTGGCAACAAGGTCAGATGATCTTACAGTTTTCTTAAGCGTATCTGCAACCTGCCTTAAAACAGCATCCCCAGCCTGATGACCGTATGTATCATTGAATTTTTTGAAAAAATCAATATCTATAAGCAGTAAAGAAATATTGGTATTATATCTTTTAGATCTTTCAATGGCATTTGCCAGATGTTCCTGGAAAAATCTATGATTATAAAGCCCTGTAAGTCCATCTATTGTCGCAAGTTTGTATGTATATTCAAAATCTCTTGATTTCATAAGATACTTGATAATATACATAATAGTAAAAGTCAGGGTTATTATTAAAATCGGATTTACAAAATCAATCCAGATAAAGAATTGTTTAAGAAGGAATGACGTAAATAAAATATAAAACGCAAGTATACTGACAATAATAAATGATGAAATAGCTGTTGAGCGTAATTTTAAAACTATTACACCTGTAAATATACTTAAAAATGAGCATATTAACAGATTTATCCAGGGATCAACCTTTTTTATCGGGTTATTATCAATAATATTATTGAATACTGTCGCAAGTATTTCTGTTCCCGGAAAAATGGCGCTAAATGGTATACTTTTTATGTCATAAAGTGCAATAGCTGTTGCTCCAATAAAAACAACCTTATTTTTAAAATAATCCGGAGGTAAATCAGGCTTTTTACCCTGTTTAACAGCATTTATGGATTTGATTACCTGCCAGAATGGAACCTGTGTTATGGTCGATTCGGCTCCATACCAGTTAATAATCATTCTACCGTCTCTATCAAGCTGGAGTTTTCTTTTGCCTAACAAAAGCTGATTATTTTTGTTAATTTCAAATGTATCTAAATTAAGATTTTCATGTTTTTGCAGATAATTATAAGCCGTTTTAAATCCTAAATATGGGTAAAAATCATTTTTATATTTTACAAATAATGCACCTCTGCGTGTTATACCATCTTCATCTCTTGTAAGGTTTATCATGCCAATATTCGGCGTTGATTGTATTATATCTTTTATAATAAGTCTGCAGTTAGAAAAATTAAAATCAGAAAAATCAATTGTACTACTGTGATTTTCTACGTCTACTTTTAATGTGTCAGGTAAATCAGGTGGATTAACAGTTTCTCTATGATCAAAATTTATTGATGTGAAGACATTATTATACTTTCCCATAGTAAAGGCGAGTTCTTTATCTTTATTTTCAAAACCTTTTTGATATCCAATAAACATAAGATCAAATACAATAGAATCGACTTTGCCTGCTTCAAGATAATTGATCACTTTTGCATAAATATCTCTGTTCCATGGGTATCTGCCATATTGATTTTCAAGTATTTCAAGAGAATTATCATCAATAGCAAGAATTACAACATTAGGATTCGGCTTTATAACTGTACCAGCCATACGAAACCTGAAATCAAGAGTTTTTAATTCAAGATCTTCAAATAATTTATTCATATTTAAAAGTTGACCAACAAGCCATAAAATAGAAATCATAGTAACAGTCAACAAAAAATATAATAAATGTCTGAAACTTTTCTTCTTCAATAGCTGATTTAGTTTTTGCATATTTATTTCTCGACTCTTTATTAAAAACAAGTCATCAAAAATATACTACGATTTTTTACATAACTTGTTTATGTGCGAAGGTGAATTGTTTCAAATGAGAATGATGTATTTCCATTTGATATTTCATTTTTAATAATATTATTATTTAGAGAAAAAATAAACTTTTTTAATTCCTTCGTAGTAAATTCAAGTCTTCCGGGATTGTTTAAAAAAAGAAGCAGACATTCTTCGTTAATGTTCATTACGTTAAGCGGCTCCATCCAAAATATTTAAATGCCATAATGATATGCGGTAGCGAGGGTGCTGGATTTCAAAATTTCTTCATCCTATGAAGGACTTCCGAAATCCAAACTCGTTCAAGTAATATATTATTAAATTTTTCAGCTATCAACATCCTCCAAAGGATGAATTTAAAAGGGTGTTAGAGGTTTAGACCATCATACTTTTGTATGACAAAGAGGTTCTGTAATCAACCAAAGAGTTTATTATTTTCATTCTTTTGTAGAATTATTGAATTTTAATACTTACTTTTTAACTTCTCCAATTCTTATGTTAAACTATAACTATGATGATAAGGCTTGTCTGGGTATTAATAAGGTAAGATTATGACTGGATATATTTTAATTTTTCTTGGCGGCGGGCTTGGAGCAAGTTTAAGATATTTATTTACGGTTTTAAGTTACAAACATTTTGATGTTAACTATCCGGTAGGAACATTTATTGTAAATATCATAGGATGTCTTTTTATTGGCTTTATAATGGCTCTTATAATTACTAAAACTCATATTATAAATAATAATTTAAAACTGTTTCTTACAGTTGGACTGGCTGGAGGATTTACTACTTTCAGTACATTCAGCTATGAAAGTCTTACTCTTTTAAAAAATGGCCATGTATTAACCAGTATAATATATATGACACTCAGTCCTTTAGTTTGTCTTGGTGCAGTTTATCTTGGAACATTTTTTGCGAAATATTTATAATTAAAAAGGTTAATAAATCTTATGAAAATTATTTTTTTAGGTGTACCGGATTTAGGGCTTTTATGCCTGAATGCATTAATTGAAAAAAAGAAAAATATTATAGCGGTTGTTCCGCCTGTGAAGAGTAATCCCACACATAGTTTGATGGTGGAAATATCAAAAATTCATAATATTCCTCTTTTACCATTTGAAAATTCACCTAAAGAGCCTGACTTTATCGAAGCTTTTAGAAAATTTAAGCCAGATATTGCAATTGTTTGCGCATTTGATCATAAAATACCTGAAGAATTATTAGAAATCCCACCTCTTGGATTTATTAACTGCCATCCATCGCTTTTACCTGATTATAGAGGAGGCAATCCCTATTTTCATGTAATAGTGAATAATGAGAAAAAAACCGGTGTAACAATTCATTATATGGATAAAAACTTCGATACCGGCGAAATAATAACTCAAAGTGAATTAGATATTAAACCTGACGAAACATTTGGAACTATTTTTAACAAGCTGAATAAAATATCAATAGAAATGATTACAGATATTGCAGACAAGTTTGAAAAAAATGGCAGGTTACCGGGAATTCCACAAAATCTGTCAGAGAAATATAAAACTTCACCTGCTATTAATCCAAACAACAAAGATACTTTAATAGACTGGTCAAAAGATGCTGCTTATATTGAAAGATTTATAAGAGCATGTAATCCAATATACGGAGCTGTATGTCATTTTAGAAGATGTGAGACAAAAATATGGTCTGCCGGATATACAGATGAAATAACCGGACATGACCCGGGAACCATAGCTAAAGTTTCAAATGACAGCATATCCGTTGCTACCGGCAAAGGATTACTCATACTAAAAACAATCCAGCTTGGATTTTTCATGATTACTGATGCAAAAGATTTTATAAAACGTACAAATCCTCAGGTCGGAGAAAAGTTTTTATAAACTAAATCAGCTTAAAAAACTTAGCTCATCAAGTACAAGCTGCCTGATTTCTGGATCATCATTATTTAGAAAACTTTCAAGTAATACTTTTGCTTTGCTGTCAGGATATTCTGCTGCTATATCTGCTATTCCTGCGATAGCTTTCATTTTAATATTGTTTAATCTATCATTTGTTGCTTCATTAAGTAAATCAAGCATATTATCTGAATTCATATAACAAAGAGCCATCACTGCTGAATCTCTTACAAACTCATTATCATCTTTCAACATAAATTCTAATTTATCAATGGAAAATTCCGAAGAATTATCAACAAAAGATCTTGCTGCAAAACTTCTTATTATTTCATTTTCATTTGACATAAAGTTTATTAATTCTTGCGTTGATAAATGATCAATATAATTAACAATTTCAGAAATTTTTTCTGATTTTAGATTTTGATCATTACAGGAATTAAGTTTTTGAACTTTTTCAATGATTGAATCAGAAAAAATTTTTTCACTATTCGAAATGATAGGATTTGATGTAAATTGTTTATTTATTTTATGAGCTGTATTGGTTTTGTCAACTGTCTTTGCTCTCTTAAACATAGCGTAACCTCAAGTATTGATTATATTTTAGAATTTGTACATATATCCTAAGTAAAAAAAGATTTTGAATTTGCTTAAAAAAGTCTTTTAATTTCTCATTTGTAAACAAACTGTAACATTTTTCATAAAAATTGTTCAATAAATTTTAGCACAACTGGCTAAATTCTGCTTCCAGTCTAAAAGCATGCCCGAAAATTACATATATAAAATTAATATTAATAAAGCTAAATATATGGCAAAATATTTAGTAAATATATGATATGCTTAGTTATAAGCAATCATAATCATGTATAAGTTAATGATTAAGGTAAAAATTTAACTTTGAATAAAATATCATGTGGTCTAAAAGCTTGTAACGATAAGGAATAGCCTGTATATGTATACCGACTGGAAAAATTATTTTAAACAATATATACCGGCTGAAGAGTATATTCCGGATAATATTATTTCAAAAAACTTAAGCAGCCTTGTTTTTTTTATTGCACTTGGCATGTTTGCGTCTATGGGACTGATAATAAAAGTTGAAGAACATGCTAATTCTAACAATAGCAAGGACCGGCTTTCTGTAAAAATTCAAAGAATCAAGCAGAGTGTTAAAAATATAGAAATACAAAATACCTATCTTGAATCTGAAATTTTAATTTTAAACCACCAATTAACCCAAATATTTCAGGCAAAGGAAAATCAGGAAGTTATAAAGCTTTCTAAATTAACAGGAATGAATAAAATAATCGGTTCTGGTATCGTCCTTGAAGTGTCTGACAGTGATAGACCTCTTCAAATGGAAGAAAATCCAAATTTTGGCATTATTCATAATACAGATTTACTTGAATTGGTTAATAGTTTATGGGCTAATGGGGCTAAAGCTATCTCTATAAACAATCAAAGAATAACTAACAATACTGATATTAATTGTATAGGGCCAACAATACTTATCAATAAAACCAGAGTCACCTCCCCATTTTTAATAAAAGCCATTGGAAATCCAAAACAGCTTGCAAACGGGGTTAAAAGCGGATATATTAAATCATTAGAATTATACGGAATAAAATATCATATAGAAAAATTTGAGCGGATAGAAATTCCGGCTAATGGTACTATAATATTATCAAAAGTCTTTATGCCTACTTTTGAAAAACCAAAAACAGATTTTGACGGAGTGTAATCATGTGGATACCATTAGTTGGACTTATTATAGGATTAGTTGTCGGAGCAGTGTTTCCAGTCAGTTTGCACGTTTTTGACGCTAAGTATCTTTCTATAAGCGCATTAGCAGCCATAGATTCAGTGTTTATAGGTTTTAGGGCAAAATTAAATAATCATTTTAATACTACCCTTTTTACAATTGAATTTGTTTTGAATACAATTATAGCTATTGGCTTAGTTTATCTTGGCGATATAATGAAT
>Ga0209340_1000756_pt1 | contig 30050 bp, 30 predicted proteins | sample EPASupsiteSAE323_FD_187266 | JGI IMG/M metagenome (GOLD analysis project Ga0209340, IMG submission 187266) | Bioremediated contaminated groundwater from EPA Superfund site, New Mexico - Sample SAE3-23 (SPAdes) (version 2) | ecosystem: Environmental > Aquatic > Deep subsurface > Groundwater >... | reverse complement strand
GTAAGCGTCAAATTTTCCATCACCTGTAATTCAATAGCCCGGACATGCTAATATAATAGAAAATGAAAAAAGATGGATTTCTCAAGATACAATTTACACCGTATCTTAAAAAAATCCATCTCGCAGAGCAGCTTTAAATTTGTTAAACTGCTTTTGAATCAGCTTCTTGTGCTGGTCATTTGATAGATGTTCCGTATGGTCGAATCCTTCCTCGGCAACGTAAAAGTTAAAACATTCAGCTAGATTGCGATTTGCTTTTTCCATCTTTGCATAATGTTTCATTAAATAATAACTGAAATCAAGGTCAAAATCCATGCGACTGCGTTCACCGTCGAGATATGACTGAACAAAGTTTAGCATAAATTCAGTGTCAGTATTTCTTGGCATATCAAACATTCTCCTTTTCCATTGGCATACGGCATTTTTCTAAAGCCGCATCACCCCACGGTAATAAAGTGTCCAATTCTCCGATAGATGTGGATGGAACTGTTTCAAACAGAAATTTCAAATACTCAAATGGCCGGAGATCATTTGCTTTTGCGGTCTCTATAAGAGAATAGACTACTGAACTTGACGCAGCACCTTTAACCGAATTGCAGAACAACCAATTTTTGCGCCCTAATGCAAAAGGGCGTATAGCATTTTCAGCCCGGTTGTTTGAAAATTCGGTTCGCCCGTCAAGATAAACATTCATTAGCCATTTGCGTTGCTCCAGGGCATAATTCACGGCTTTACCCATTGCTGTTTTAGGCAGAACACGAATGGTTTGGAGCCACTCGAAAAAAGCCTCTGCTTGAGGCTTAGATTTCTGTAACCGAAGTTCTTGCCGTTCTTCCGGGGCAAGATTTTTCCATTGATCTTCTAAATGAAACAGCAGACCGATGTGCCGAAGGGCGTCATTTGCCGAAGATGCCTCCCTTCCAGAGGAGGGTATGGCTTTTAAAGCCTCTTCAAATTTACGCCGCATATGAACCCAACAACCCACAACGGTCATTTCAGGCAATGTGTGATAGGCAGCGTAACCATCCGTGTGCAAAAATCCGTTGAAGTCTTTTAAAAACTGCTTTGGATGGGAACTTGATCGGCTTGGTTGATATTCAAAAATAACAATCTGCCGATTTGTATCTGCGCTTGTCCTGTATAGCCACATATAGCTGTTTGATATGGCAGGCTTGTTAGGTTCCCGAAGAATTTGTACTGTTGTTTCATCTGCATGGAGTACATCTTGCATCAGTAACAGGGCTTTCATTCGCTCATAAATTGGCAAAAGCCAATCATCACTGCAACGGATAATCCAGTTGGCCATCGTCTGGCGGGAAAGTGATACACCTTGCCTTTTCCAATCCTGCTCTTGTCGGTACAACGGTGCATGCATGACATATTTTTGCGTCATGATGTGAGCTACCGCCGATGGGGATGCCAAGCTTCCGCTAATTAGCGGATCTGGCATAGCAGCCTTCACGAAAGGCACATTCTCGCCATATTTTTCGCAGTTTCGACAGGAATATACTGCGCGTCTGTGCTCTACAACTTTGACCTGTGCTGGAATGACCACAAGCTCGCGCCGAGTGTCATGTCCCATTTCATGTAATATCTGACCACATTCTGAGCAAGATCGTTCTTCTTCCGGCAGCTTATGCTCCCATATTTCCACCGGCAATATGGATAAATCATCTTTCCTTTTGCCGATGCGCTTACGACGGGTATATGCAATGTCTTCGAGTTCTGGCTCTGGTTTCTGTAGATCAGCAGCATTTTCAGCCTCATCAAACAAGCCGAGCTGGTCGGAGTGAGCAATTTTCTCGCTTGACGATCCGAATTGGCGGTGTTTAGACAGACGAAATTGTTCCTCGTAAAATTTTACAAGGACTTCAAGTTCAGCTATGCGAGCATCTTTTTTTGCCATGATTTCAGGCCAATTCGTAATCATTTCCATACATATATTTTATCATAAAAAGCCTTGAAAATCGAGTGTTTTCAAGGCTTTTCGATCACTTTTGTTCTGCTTTGGGTACTCTTGTTTAAGGCGTTTTTATCTATGTAACCCGGCTATCAATCAGTTCTTCTCGCTTTAGTTTCAACTCTACCCTCGTTCCACCTAAGAGGATGGATAATTCCTCGCCTGTGAGTGTGAGGGTATGGTCAGTGCCAGATGCCGGCCATCGGAAATGCCCTTTCTCTAAACGCTTGAAATACAGCCAAAATCCGTCACTGTCCCATTCCAGTATTTTAATGCGGTCTCGACTTCTGTGGCAAAACACGAATATCGCCCCATCGAATGGGTTGAGTTTAAAACTGCTTTCTATAATAGAGGCAAGTCCGTTGATACTCTTACGCATGTCTGTCTGACCACAAGCAAGAAATACTCGTTTACCCGCGAAACTCAGCATGGCTGTTTGAATAAGCCAAGCAGTGCGGCGATCTTCTCTGACGGATATGTACTGTCCGCAGCAATTCGTATACCGGCAATATCAATGCGAATTTCGCCCTGCGTAGCATGTTCTGGGAGCGTTGGCGGATCATATGCTTTTACAATCTTCAATTCAGCAAAGCCTGACGGGACCAGTTTTCTCTCTACTTGTTCGCTTTGCATTTCAGCCATCTGCTCGCAGGCCGCTGACCGCAGTTTTTTCTGCCAATAGTAGTAGACATTCTCATGAATGCCCTCGTTTTTACAGAAAACTTTAGCACTCAAACCACTTTCTCTTTTTCTGTGCATTATCTGCGTCCAGTGTGCTAGACGGTATTCCGCTGCTATTTTTCTTGTATTCATACTACTGATACTCCTATTCGCCTTGAATTACTACTAGTAGTTTTTCAAGTTCTTTCATAGTCAGTGTATCAGCTTTATTTGATAGATTCGAGGTGATGTAGAGTTTGTCGCTTACAAACATATGCAGTAGAAATCAGGCTTAAAACGCTGAAATCTAACCAAATTGGAATGTAAATAGGAACACCATGCAAAAGGACTATGCCGACAATGTTGCCGAAATCTAACCATATTGAAATGTAAATTATCTTCAACAATTACTCTGAGTTGTTAATCTAATCGCCCCCTCTTTTTCCCTCCATAAATAAGCATTGCTAGTATTTGGCATGAATATTGCATAAGTATATTGCGAAATGATTTATAAGGGGAGATAAGGAAATGGAAACGAATCTTGCGGAGAACGGTCATGAGGGAAGGGATACAATAAAGCGAAGGATGTATTTTTTTGATAATCTAAAGGTTTTTGTTATTCTTTTGATGGTTGTATTTCATATTGCAATGGGGTATACCACTTGGGATCTCAAATGGTGGTGGGTAAACGATATTAAGAAAGATAACTTTTTTGATTTATTCGTATTGGAAACTGATGTATATATCATGCCTATTATGTTTATGATCGCAGGATATTTTGCAGCTATGGTTTTAGTTAAGAAAGAAGTTTCTAAATTTTGGCAAGAAAAAATTCAGCGTATTGTTCTTCCGTGGATTGGAGGAGTGGTATTCATTGCTCCTTTAGTTGGGTATAGTGTTGTCTTTAGCCGGACGGATACGCCTCCTAATTATTTTTATTTCTGGACAAATATTTTTATTGACTATTATCATCAGGCAGCTTTTTGGTTTTTGGGAGTACTAACCTTGTTCTTTTTATTACTTACCGTTGCCTATCAGTTTAAGCCATCTTATTTTAAAAAATCATCTCAAATCAGTATTCCATCCGGGTGGTTTTTCCCTATATTTACATTGATTACGGCAGCATTTTTCTTTGTTGGTAATTTGTTTTTTTGGAATGATGCATGGGTAAATTTGAAGTATATTTTAGTGCTTCAGCCGGTGAGAATTGGTTTATACCTTTGTTATTTTGGATTGGGGGTCTATGCATGGAAAAATTCATGGTTTACCCAAGAGGGCTATAACCCACGTTTGCTTCCATGGGGGATTTCGGCATTTGTTATGTTATTTGTTTTTCTAGCTTACCGTGTGGCATTTACACTTGTGCCAATTACTTCAGCAATGAATAAAGCAGGCCATGCACTTACTTTTGCTGTTTTTTGTATAACTGCAACGTTTGCTCTTATTGCCTTATTCCAAAAATTTGTTGATAGTGATGCTTACTTATGGCGTAGGTTGGCCGCTAATTCATATACTATTTATTTTATCCATCCTTGTGTAGTAATTCCTCTGGCATATCTAGTGCAAAACTTAGAAGTGAATATTTGGATAAAATATTTAGGTGTTTCGATTAGCACTGTTGTTTTATGTTTCTTGATTTCAGAGTATATTATCACTCCTATACTTTCATTAGGAAAAAGTGATAACAAAACCATTGTCATCCAACCATCTACTGAGAGGTAATTATTGCTACTTTAGTAGGCAAAAATTCCCCAATGGGCCATATGTAATTAAACCTCCGCGACATGCGGGGGTTTAAATTTTTGTTGAAAGGCAAATAGCGGGGAAAAATTCCCTATACCAGGGAATTTTTCCCCGCTATTTATAAAAAGGACATATATTCAAAAGCTGATTTTCACATAATGAAAAAATAATTTGTGGAACATCTTTCAACAAGGATTTTCACTATATAATATGGAAGTAAATAGAATCTATCCTAACGATAAATCGATAAGGAGGTTTAACAATGGAAGACAGAAAGATTAAAGTTCTCCAGTTAGTAGACCATGATTTTGAAGATTTAGAGATGTGGTATCCTGTGCTCAGGCTTAGAGAAGAGGGCATTCAGGTAGATTTAGTGGGTGGGAAAGCAAAGGAAACTTATATTGGCAAGTATGGTGTGCCTATTATATCGGATTATAGTTTTGCTCAGGTGGATGAAAAGGAATATAATGCCTTATTGGTGCCCGGCGGATGGGCGCCAGATAAACTGCGACGTTACTCCGAGGTGCTACGTCTTGTACAAAAATTCCATGCTAGCGAAAAACCCATAGGACAAATTTGTCATGCTGGGTGGGTGCTCATTTCCGCAAAAGTATTGCAGGGTAAAAAAGTAACCAGTACCCCTGGCATTCGGGATGATATGGAAAATGCAGGTGCGATTTGGTTGGATGAAGCTGTGGTAGTAGATGACAATCTAGTTTCTAGTCGACGTCCCCCGGATTTGCCCCAATACATGAAGGCTTTTTTAGAAGTTTTATTTAGTAAATACCCTGTTTGCTAAGTTTTAGATGATGAATATTTCAAACATCCAAGGTCCAGCGGCAAGGTATAAACATCGCGATCATATCATAAAAAATATCAATCGTGAGTTTCGGGGGCAGTTGACTCTTGGTCAGCGGGTAGCAGATGGGTTGGCGAAGATTGTAGGCAGTTGGCCCTTTATCATTTACCAGAGCATTGTCATTGCAGTGTGGATGGGAGTCAATAGCTATCTAGTATATATGTCTGCCCATGATTCAGTTTTTTTAAAATCTTGGGACCCTTATCCTTTTATTTTACTCAATCTGGTCTTAAGTTTCCAGGCAGCTTATACAGGGCCTGTGGTGATGATGAGCCAAAATCGGCAAAACGAAAAGGATCGCATGGCGGCAGAATATGATTATCAAATCAACATAAAAGCTGAGGAAGAGATTAAAGTGATTATGGAACATTTGGTATATCAAGATGTGACCTTAGCAGGGATGGTTCATCGACTAGAGAAATTGCAAGAAGAAAATGCATTATTACGGGAAAGTATTAGCAAACATGAGCTTACAATTCCAAGTGGAAAAACTTAAAAAAGTAGTGATCTAGGCTGCCAATGTTTTTTTTTGGCAGTCTTTGACGCTTGTGGATTTTTTTAAATCCGCAATTATTGAGTTCTTCGAGACTGCCCTTGCTTAGAGATGATAACAGAATGACTGGATGGAAAAAAGTAATGGATTTCTTTCTATAATGATCAAAAATAGGGTATAATGTAATAATCTAAAAAAGTATGAAGTAAGAAGCAAAAGAGGTATAAGTATGATTGAATCATTTGAGACATTAGGATTAAGTGCACCATTGGTGGAAGGATTACATAAAGCAGGTATTAAGGTTCCAACAGGAATACAGACACAGGTCATTCCTCTAGCCTTGCTTGGCAAGGATATTATCGGACAATCAGCAACAGGTACAGGTAAGACGTTAGCCTTTCTGCTACCAATATTTCAGAGAATTGATACATCGAAGCGGGAAATGCAGGCTATGATTTTGGCTCCTACTCATGAACTGGCGATTCAAATTTTGCGCCAGGTTGAAATGCTTGCCAAAAACTCGGGATTGCCTGTCACTTCTACTTCCATCATTGGGAATGTAAATATTGTTCGGCAAATTGATAAACTAAAAGAAAGACCCCATATTCTCGTAGGTTCTAGCGGCAGGATTTTGGAATTGATTCAAAAGAAGAAGATTACCTCTCAAACCATTAAAACCATTGTCATTGATGAGGCCGATCGCCTTCTTGATGAAAGGAACATCGATAGTGTTAAGGCTGTCATTAAGACGACGCTAAAAGACCGGCAGATCATGCTCTTTTCTGCAACGGTAACCCCAGAAACCTTAGAACAAGGCAAAAAAATGATGCAAAACCCTGAAATGATTATGGTAGAGGGTCAAGTTGGGGATAAGCCTGATATTACCCATTTATATTTCTTGGCAGAACAGCGGGATAAAATAGAAATGCTGCGAAAAATTGTATCCCTAATTCATAAAGAACGGGTCTTGGTTTTTGTTAATAAAAGTGAGGAAATTGAAACAACAGCGGCCAAGCTAGAATATCATGGACTAAAAGTAGCAGGAATTCATGGTAGTTCCTTTAAGGGCGACCGAAAAAAATCGTTAGAAGATTTCCGTAAAGATAAAATTCAATTATTGGTTGCATCAGATGTAGCAGCGCGCGGACTGGATATAACAGGCGTCAATTATGTATTTAATTTGGATCTACCAGAAGATCCAGAGGTGTATCTCCATCGTGTGGGACGGACTGGAAGAGCTGGGAAAAGCGGTATTGCGATGAATATTATTGCGAAAAATGAGCTTTCTCTTATTCAAAAGTATGAGAAAGTGTTAGATATTAACATTCAGGCAAAATATATGGCAAATGGTAAAATTTTAGATGTCGTTAAAGGACAGGATAAGACAATACACAAAAATAAAATGCCTGATCGAACTAAAAAAATGGACAAGAGTAAATCTGTCGTAATCCCTAAATCAGGGAAGGTTAAAAAAGACAGGGTATAAGAAAAAATCCTATGAGGAGGATGTTATGTATAGCTTTCCGGTTATTTCTGGTGAGGAAATTTTAAAAAAGGGATTAGCTAATTTACACTCTTCTAGCGAAGCTTTTAGCGGTGCTTTATACTTGACTACCGAACGAATTGTGTTTATTGGCTATTTATCAGATGTAGCCAATAAATACATGGAAGAGGTGCCTCTTGCACATATTTGTGAATTGACACAAGGAAAGTCCTTATTTGTTATTCCAAATGTAATAGGAGTGCAAACGATTATGGACAAAAATTTAAAATTTGTGGTCAAGGGCCGCAATGAATGGTTCCAAGAAATTAACAAACAACTAGTAAACGTTAAGTAAGCAACCTATTATTAGGTTGCTTTTCTTATTTTGTATGCAAATATAAAGTAATACATATAATATATTAGGAAAGGAGTGAGGGTGGTGAAATTGCTTTCGGTTGGCTTGACAGGAACGACTCAGGAACTACGAGAACGATTACAAGAAGACTGTAACACCGTTATACAGGATGGCTTTCGCGTGGCAATTGATGAAATTAATAAAGGACATTATACGTTTATTGGCTGTAATGTGATGGAAGGGGAATTATCCTTTCGTAATTATGAGCGTATTAAAAATTCAATGAAAAATCATGTTGCCAATATGCTGACAGAAATGATCCTTCTTAAGGAAGAAAAGAAAATTGTCGGCAAGATTATTGAGCAGCATTATGGTTATTATACGAAAGAGGATCGCAAAAAAATCTATGATCATGCTCTACATTTATTAAGTAACAATAATGAAGCGATTGTAGATTTTGGTATTACCAAACGTTGTACTTCTATCTTAGAAAAGATTCTCCGCTATCTTGACAGTCACCATGAGTTGGTACTAGAAGGGTTCATTAATTTTCGTTTAAAAGAATATCGAGCAAAGTTAGTTCAGATTGTCGATAAGGCAGCTGATGATTTTATGGTGGAGCTTGAGTACCAGGAATTTATTCGTGTACTTAGGTGTTTCGTAGATATTCAAGAACCACAAGTGGAAGAAGTACATGTGGTAATCGTAAAAAAAGGTATGTATAAGATTGTTAATGTAGAAGGGCAGTCCATTAGTAATCAGCATTTTGAAAAGTTTTTACTCCAAAGAGAGGAGCAGATTAATTATGAGGATTTGCTTATTACAGCATTGATTACCATTGCCCCTTATCATGTGATGGTGCATATGCATGAATGTAATGATGCTACCACGCAAAATGTGGTAGAGACAATAAAACATATCTTTGTTGGTCGCGTTATGATTTGCGAAGGATGTGATTTTTGTTATTGACAATTTTATTGAAACTGGATATTATTACTTTATATAATGAATTGTTAAAAGTAATGCAAAGGACAAGGCAATGGTGTGCATGACGTCTCAGAGAGAAAATGCCATAGGCTGTAAGCATTTTTACGTACAACAGTATTGTTACCACCTTTAAACTGCTAGGCTGAAAGTTCTATATTATTGATTTTTCTTGTATAGAAAGGTAAGCTGGGCCGGGGTCATTCCCGTTACCAAAATTTGAGATCGGCTTTGGCCAATCAGGGTGGAATCGTGAGTAACAGCTCTCGTCCCTATGGGATGAGAGTTTATTTTTTGCAAAAAATTCTTAAGGAGGAAACAAAGATGAATACATTACAAATTACATTAAAAGATGGCAGTCAACGTGAGGTTGTACAAGGAACTACCTTGGCGGAATTTGCTGCATCCATTAGTCGGAGCTTGGCGAAAAGCGCTGTTGCTGCCAAAGTGGATGGCCGTATCACAGATTTGCCCATGAAATTAGAAAAGAACTCAGCTGTTGAGTTTCTTACTTTTGAAGATGCTGAAGGGCGTGACGCTTTTCGTCATACGTCATCACATATTTTAGCCCAGGCGGTAAAACGTTTATTTGGTGATGTGAAAATTGCCATTGGTCCTGCGATTGCGAATGGGTTTTATTATGATTTTGATACAGCAGTTGTTTTTACACCAGAAGACTTGAGTGAAATTCAAGTGGAGATGGAAAAAATTGTTAAAGAAGATTTTCCAATTGAACGCATGGAAGTAAGCCGGGCGGAGGCTATTGCTCTCTTTGAAAAATTAGGAGAAGCCTATAAAGTTGAATTAATTCAGGATTTACCTGAAGATGTTATTATTTCCATGTACAAGCAAGGGGAATTTGTCGATTTATGTGCAGGCCCTCATTTGCCTTCCACTGGTAAGGTTAAGGCGATAAAACTACAAAGCGTAGCTGGTGCTTATTGGCGTGGGGATGTAGAACGCAAAATGCTGCAACGAATATATGGTACTTCTTTTGAGAAAAAAGCCGATTTAGAAGCCTATATTACTATGCTCGAAGAAGCAGCTAAACGGGATCATCGAAAACTTGGCAAAGAACTTGATTTATTCAGCCTGCAAGAGGAAGGTCCAGGGTTTCCTTTCTTTCATCCTAAGGGCATGGTAGTACGTAATGAGCTGGAAGCATTTTGGCGTAAACTGCATTTTAGATATCGCTATCAGGAGATTAAAACTCCTATTATTTTAAATCAAAAATTATGGCAGCAATCGGGTCACTGGGATCACTATCGGGATAATATGTACTTTACCCAGATTGACGGCGAAGGATATGCGGTAAAACCCATGAATTGCCCAGGCGGTATTATGGTATATCGCACCCAGCATCATAGTTATCGAGATTTGCCTCTAAGGACAGCAGAGCTTGGTTTGGTACACCGACATGAAATTTCGGGAGCGCTCCACGGCTTGATGCGCGTTAGAAGTTTCACTCAAGATGATGCTCATATTTTTATGCTGCCATCTCAAATAAAAACTGAAATTCAAGGTGTTATTGATCTTTTTGATACGGTGTATAGTACCTTTGGTCTATCTTATCATGCGGAACTTAGTACCAAACCAGAAAAAGCTATGGGGTCCGATGAAGTATGGGAGTTGACTACCAATGCACTGCGAGAAGCCTTAGAAGAACGTGGTCTTCCTTACCGGATCAATGAAGGTGATGGTGCTTTTTACGGTCCTAAAATTGACTTTCATCTCAAAGATTCCATTGGACGGACATGGCAATGCGGTACGATTCAACTAGATATGCAAATGCCTGAGAAGTTTGATCTTACCTATGTGGGAGAAGATGGACAAAAGCATCGTCCGGTCATGATTCATCGTGTGGCTTATGGCAGTATTGAACGCTTCATTGGCATTTTGATTGAGCATTATGCAGGAGCATTCCCGACTTGGCTTGCACCAGTTCAGGTTAAAATATTGGCGATTACCGATCGCCATGTAGAATATGCCCGCCAAGTGGCAGAGACTATGTTTGGCAAAGAAATTCGCGTAGAAGTGGATGATCGCAGCGAAAAAATCGGTTATAAAATTCGTGAGGCACAGGTAGAAAAAGTACCTTATATTCTTCTTGTTGGTGACAAAGAAATCGAATCAGGCAGCGTGGCAGTACGCAAACGCGGCCAAGGGGATATTGGGGCGCAACAAGCAGATGAATTCATTGCCAACCTTCTTGTAGAAATTCAAGAACGAAAATAAGAAAAGGTGAGAATGTTTTTCTTATAAGATGCTTGACTTTCATTATAGTCAATGGTAGAATAATTCAGTACTCAATAATCTTGAGTTTAAGCAGGAGCCATCCGCTTCTCACCTTGCAACGCTGCGGCAGTTCGTAAGGTCGTCAATGCATAGTTTGTTTTTATGCTATTGTTGCGGGTGGTATTTATACCATCCGCTTTATTTTATTTCAGCAAAATTTATCAGGGGGTGAGTGACAATTAGCAAAGAAACAATGAGAATTAACGAGGAAATTAGAGCTAAAGAAGTTCGCTTGACAAGTGCAACCAATGAGCCACTTGGAATCGTCCAATTGCGAGATGCACTTCAAATGGCAGTAGAACAAAATCTTGATTTGGTTGAAGTAGCACCAACGGCGAAACCGCCTGTGTGCCGTATTATGGATTTTGGTAAGTTCAAATATGAGCAACAGAAACGGGAAAAAGAAGTAAAGAAAAAGCAAAAGATTGTAACCGTTAAAGAGGTTAAACTTCGTCCCAATATCGAAGACCATGATTTTGAGGTTAAATTCAAGAATGCCCAACGTTTTCTCGAAGATGGAGACAAGGTAAAAGTAACCATCATGTTCCGGGGACGGGAACTTTCCCACCCTGAACTTGGCAGAAAAGTGTTAGATAAAATGGCAATTCAAATAAAAGATATTGCTAATATCGAACGTGGTGCAAAACTTGAAGGTAAAAATATGATAATGATTCTGGCGCCTAAGCCACAGAATTAAGAAGGGGGACCAATTATGCCTAAAATGAAAACACGTAGAAGTGCTGCAAAGCGCTTTAAGATTACTGGCTCCGGTGAGTTCAAACGTAACAAATCTCATAAACGTCACATTCTAGAAAAGAAATCTCCAGCTCGCAAACGTAACTTACGTAAAGCTAGTTTAGTAAGTAAATCCGATCATGAACGCGTAACGAAAATGCTTCCTTACGCTTAAACTGGTGCATATAATAAATAGGGGGTACGACACATGCCAAGAGTTAAATCAGGCGTAACTGCGCATAAACGTCATAAAAAAATTCTTAAGTTAGCTAAAGGTTATAGAGGGGCAAGAAGTAAACAGTTCAAAAAGGCTAATGAAGTAGTCATGAAAGGTTTATACTATGCTCGTCGCGATCGTCGCGCTAAAAAAGGCGATTTCCGCAAATTGTGGATTGCTCGTATTAACGCTGCTGCTCGTATGAATGGTCTTTCTTACAGTCGTTTGATTAATGGTTTGAGCAAGGCTGGCGTAGAAGTAAATCGTAAAATGATGGCTGATATGGCTATTAATGATATGGCTGCTTTCGCTAAGCTTGTTGAAATTGCTAAAGAACAACTGAAGTAAAAAAATAAATCCTAGACTTATGTCTAGGATTTTTTTGTATGGAATGGTAAAATATATAGACGTCTAGCCGATAGCTGATTATAATTGTAGATGGTAATTTAAACGTGGAGTGAAGTATAGTGAATCTACATACAAGGTTTTCAAATCTACTGGATCTTTCCGAGTGGAAATTGACTCCTTATCAAATTTTGGTATTAGGATTTGCCGGGTTAATCTTACTTGGTGCGTTGCTGCTAATGACGCCCCAAGCATCTGCGACAGGACAGAGCCTTAGTTTTATAAATGCCTTGTTTACGGCCACCTCAGCAACCTGTGTAACAGGACTCGTTGTTGTGGATACAGGAACTTATTTTTCTTTATTTGGGCAAATGGTAATTATAGGTCTAATTCAGGCAGGCGGTCTTGGTATTATGACCATGGCAACCTTAATGGCTCTTGTTATGCGACGAAAAATTCAGCTGCGGGAACGTCTGATTATGCAAGAAGCGTTGAATCAAATGACCGTATCAGGGGTAGTGCGGCTGACTCAATATATTATTGTAGTGACCGTAGGTATTGAGTTTATTGGCGGATCCATTTTAGCTTTGCGCTGGTATCCAGAACTCGGTACCCAGGGTATTTATTTTGGTTACTGGCATGCCGTATCCTCTTTTTGTAATGCAGGATTTGATTTATTTGGAAACTTTAATAGTTTAACGAATTATGTTAATGATATTACCGTTAATCTTACGATAAGTACTTTGATTATTTTAGGTGGTATTGGCTTTACGGTCATGTTTGATGTATGGCATAATCATCGGTGGTGTAAGTTTTCCATGCATACTAAATTAGTTCTCACCACTACTGCTGTATTGCTTGTTTTTGGTACAATCGTTATTCTGTTACTAGAAATGAACAATCCTAATACTATCGGTTCTTTATCGTGGAGTGGGAAACTATTAGGTAGTTATTTTCAATCTGTTTCCACTCGTACAGCAGGTTATAATACGGTGGATATTGGAAGTCTACAGGATGCAACCATATTTTTTATGGTTATCCTAATGTTTATAGGAGCGTCGCCGTCCTCCACTGGCGGTGGTGTGAAGACGACAACCATTGGTGTATTAATTGCCGCGGTATGGGCTTTAATTTCAGGTAAACACGATGTTGAAATATTTAAAAGGCGTATTTCTCAGCAACTTATTTACAAAGCTTTCGCCATATTTTTTATTGCAGCAACGCTAGTCATCTTTGTAACCATGATGATGAGCATTACGGAAAATGCATCTTTTCTCAGGATTATGTTTGAGGTAGTTTCGGCTTTTGGTACCGTAGGACTAACGACAGGTATCACTACGTCATTAACGGATTGTGGTAAAATGTGGATTATTATTACTATGTTTGCAGGACGAGTAGGTCCTGTAACCGTAGCCTTAGCCTTGGCGCTTCGAACGCGTAAAGGTATGATACAATATCCTGAGGGTAAAATTAATATTGGTTAGGAGGTAGGCGAGATGAAAGATACAAAGCAGTTTGCTGTAATTGGGCTGGGACGTTTTGGTTCGAGTGTGGCAATTACCTTACATAAGATGGGCTATGAGGTATTAGCCATTGACAATGATGAAGAAAGAGTACAAGAGTTTAGCAATGAAGTAACTCATGTAGTGCAGGCTGATACCACGGATGAGGAGACCCTAATGGCTCTTGGTATTCGAAATTTTGATGTGGTGATCGTTGCCATTGGTGAGGATGTTCAGGCCAATATTTTGACCACTCTGCAACTAAAAGAACTAGGTGTGTCCTACATTGTTACCAAAGCTAGCAATAAGCTCCATGGAAAGATGCTTGAAAAACTTGGTGCAGATCGGGTAGTGTATCCAGAACGGGATATGGGACAGAGGGTAGCTCATAATCTGGTATCGAGTACGGTACTCGATTATATTGAGCTTTCGCCAAACTTAAATATTATGGAGGTTAGCGTTCCGCAAGCTTTGGTCGGACAAACGCTAGCACAAACAGATTTGCGTGCGAAATATGGAATTAATGTGGTAGCAATTAAGCGCGGGGAAGATATTATAGTTCCGCCGCTGCCGAGTGAAAAGATTATAGCCCATGATATCTTAGTGGTCGTGGGCAGTATCAAAGGAATACAAACTCTGGAGGGTCTTGTGTGACGGAGAGTGTTACCAGTCCCCAAAACAAATTTCTGAAACTTGCTGCTTCTTTAAAGCGCAAGAAGTATCGTGATGAGCTTGGGCTATTCCTTGTTGAGGGCGTTCGCCTGGTAGAAGAGGCAGCCCAGTCGAGTTGGCTGGTGGAGACTTGTATCTATACAGTACAAGCTTTGAAACAAGAAAGGGTGCAAGAGATTCTCTCTCTCCTTAGGTCTAAAGACTGCCGAATTCTACAGGTGTCGCCTGCTCTGTTTGATAAAATCACGGATACACAAGAACCCCAGGGCATTATAGCAATTGTTAGGAAACATACCTACTCATTCAACGATGCACTTTCTAAAGAAAAACCATTTTTTGTAGTTCTTGATGAGGTGCAAGATCCAGGTAATGTGGGAACTGTTATTCGTACAGCGGTAGCTGCTGGTTGTAGTGGGGTTATTTTAACAAAAGGTTGTGCAGATGTCTTTGCTAGTAAAGTAGTAAGAGCAAGTATGGGCTCCATTTTTCATGTGCCTATTTTTGAAAACCTTACAACTGACGAAGTGGTTTCCTATTTTGCAGAGCATGGAATTACCATGCTGGCAACATCCTTGCAGTCTTCGAAGGTATATTTTACCGTTGATTTGACGGTAGCCGTTGCAATTGTCTTTGGCAATGAGGGCAATGGCGTAAGTCAAACCTTACTTGATCATGCAGAAAATAGATTATATATTCCTCTTCGTGGGTCTGTTGAATCTTTGAATGTAGCAGCTTCAGCAGCTGTTATTTTATATGAAGCAGTACGTCAGCGCCAGTAATGGGGTATTAAAAATTTAAAGCTTTGGAGGTATTTATGGAACAAGAATTAGAAGCCTTAAAACAGATGGCTGTAGCAGAATTATCGAAAGCTGGCGATTTGGAAGGGCTAAATGAACTACGAGTGAAATATTTAGGAAAAAAAGGCAGCCTGACCAGTGCTTTAAAAGGCATGGGAGCCTTGAGCGCTGAAGAGCGCCCAAGGATTGGACAAATTGTCAATGATATTCGCTCAGAGTTAGAGGAAATTATTACAACTCGTAGTGAAGCTTTTAAACAGGCGGAGCTAGCCAGAAAGTTAGCATCAGAAAAAATTGATGTGACGTTGCCAGGACGCAAGGTTGGGATTGGACATAAACATCCTTTGACGGTTACTTTAGAACGTATTAAAGATATTTTTATGCGGATGGGCTTTGCTATTGCTGAGGGGCCAGAAGTGGAGCAGGATTATTATAATTTTGAAGCACTGAACCTTCCCAAAGATCATCCAGCTCGGGATATGCAAGATTCTTTTTATATTACGGAAGAGTTTTTACTGCGAACGCATACTTCTCCGGTGCAGGTGCGCACCATGCAGGCAGCGGAGCCTAATTCTCCGATTCGTATTATAGCGCCAGGTAAAGTGTATCGTCGTGATTATGATGCTACTCACTCTCCCATGTTTCATCAAGTAGAGGGATTAGTAATTGATAAAGATATTAGTTTTGCTGACTTAAAGGGAACATTAGAGTTATTTATTCATGAAATTTTTGGGGCTGATGTTGGGGTGCGTTTCCGTCCTAGCTTTTTTCCTTTCACGGAGCCGAGTGCCGAGGTGGATATTTCTTGTGTCATTTGCGGCGGCGCTGGTTGCAGAGTGTGTTCTGGTACTGGTTGGCTGGAAATATTAGGAGCAGGAATGGTGCATCCAAGGGTACTTGAAATGAGTAATTTTGATCCAGAAAAAGTGACTGGTTTTGCCTTTGGCATGGGCGTAGAGCGGATTGCAATGCTCTTATACGGCATTGATGATCTACGACTATTTTATGAAAATGACTTACGCTTTTTACGACAGTTTTAATAAATTTTAATAGGTAATCTCTAAGGAGGATGGACATGCAAGCATCAATAAAATGGCTTAAAGAATATGTTGCATTTACACAAACATCAGAAGTATTGGCGGAAATGCTGACAATGGCTGGTGTTCCAGTGGAAGGAATTACGGATCTTGGAAAAGGTATTAATAAGATTGTAACAGGTAAAATTGTTGATATTGAAAAGCATCCGAATGCTACAAAATTATCAGTATGTAAAATTGACGTGGGCAGTGAACAACTAGTGATTGTCACTGGAGCTACCAATGTACGAATTGGTCATATTGTTCCGGTTGCATTAGTCGGAGCAAAGCTGCCGAACGGTCTAGAAATTCAGCCAACAGACTTACGTGGGCTTATGTCCTACGGTATGCTTTGTTCAAGTACGGAACTTAATATTGATAGCAAACTATTATCACCAGAGGCCCGGGAAGGTATTTATATTTTGCCAGAAGATATGCCCATTGGTATGGATATCAAGGAAGCATTAGGACTTGATGATGTTGTTTTAGAATTTGAATTAACAGCGAATCGGGCAGATTGTTTTAGTGTATTAGGACTAGCGAGGGAAGTGGCAGTGCTGACAGGGGGAACTTTTCATAAGCCGATGCTGAATGTTCCTGAAGCGTCCCCAGAAAAGGCCGGTAGCTTAGTAAAGGTGGCTATTGATGAGCCGGCTTTATGTCCGCGTTTTGCCGTGCGAGTATTGCAAAACGTAAAAGTAGGTCCATCACCTCAGTGGCTCAAACATCGCTTGCAAGCCGTTGGAATGCGTTCTATTAATAATGTAGTGGATGTAACAAACTTTGTAATGTTAGAAATGGGCCAGCCTATGCATGCTTATGATTATAACTTGTTGTCAAAGCATACTCTAACGGTACGCAAGGCTTATCCAGGAGAAAAAATAACCACTCTTGATGATGTAAAAAGAGAACTTACGGCTGAAATGTTAGTTGTTGCCGATGGGATTCAAGCGGTTGGGATTGCTGGTGTCATGGGAGGCCTTGCTACCGAAGTGACAGCAAATACACAAAATGTAGTACTTGAAGCAGCAACCTTTGATGGGGTAAGCATCCGTCGTACTTCAAGGGCTCTTGGACTTCGCTCAGAAGCCTCAGGCCGTTTTGAGCGAGGAATTGATACTGCTAATAGCATTCGTGCCTTAGATCGCGCCGCTCAGCTACTAGAAAATATGGGAGCTTGCACTGTTTGTCCTAATGTTGTAGAAAGCTATCCTTCCATGCTCTTGCCGCGACAAATTAGCTTTTACCCTGAAAAGGTTAATGCATACCTAGGTACGAAAATTGATACAAAGGAAATGCTTGCGATTTTACGTTCCTTGGAATTTCAGATTGACTCAAGCTCTGCCGAGAAACAAGTGGTGGTAAATGTACCAACTTGGCGGGGAGATGTGCATGGTCATCCGGATATTTGCGAAGAAATAGCTCGTATTTATGGTTATAATAAGATTCCTACTACTACCCCGGGCGGTAACATATTGCGGGGCGGACAAGAATATGTACAATCTATAGTGGATTCTATCAAAACTGTTTTAACAGGAGCAGGTTTTGATGAAGTCATTTCTCTTAGTTTCACTCACCCACAAACCCTTGATAAACTCAATATTGAGGCAGATAGTCCTTTGCGTAACGCCATTACCGTACTCAATCCTATTACCGATGATTTTCCTATACTGCGGACGAATTTATTAGGTGGTATTTTGGAAACTATTGTTCGTAATATTTCACGAAAAAATGAAGATATGAAAATTTATGAATTAGGGGCTGTATATTTACCGAAGGAATTGCCTTTAAGTGATCTGCCGAAGGAACCATTGCTTTTATGTGGTGCGTTGGTAGGGAAACGTCATGAACTTTCATGGAATACAGACCGTGATAATGTGGATTTTTATGATGCTAAAGGTACGGTAGAAGTGCTGCTCAATTCTTTGGGGGTAAGCGGTTATCAGGTGATATCTGGTGAACATGCTTCCTTGCATCCAGGCAAAACAGCAATCTTTATGAAAGATGGTCAAACTCTTGCAACTGTAGGAGAGGTACATCCTAAAGTACTAGATGATTTTGGTATTAACCGTAAAGTCTATGTATTTGAGATGAATGTACAAATCTTAGGAAGTCAAGCTGTGTTACTTACCTCCTATCAATCTTTACCGAAGTTTCCTGCCATCAATCGCGACTTGGCCGTTGTTTTATCCGCAGAGGTATCTGCAGATCAAGTGATGCAAGCCATTGTTGCTAGTGCAGGACCATTGTTAAGTGAAGTACGATTGTTTGATGTATATAGCGGGGAACAAGTAACAGAAGGATCGCGCAGTTTGGCGTTTTCCTTAACCTACCGCCATCAAGAACGTACTTTGACCGATAGTGAAATTGATGTCTTCCATAAAAATATAATTGGATATTTAGATAAGACGTTAATGGCGAGAATCAGAAGTTAACTCATGCAAGATAGAAAGACTTGGTGAAAGCCAAGTCTTTTTTTCTCATTTTTCATGCAGGAAAATAGATTTATTAAGTCGAATGTAGAAGATAAGTAAATTTATAGGTAATTAGGTGGAGTTATGAATGGGAAAAAACACAAAGTAACCGTTGAAGTTTTTGGTGAGACATATTCTTTAAAAAGTGATATAGAAACAAACCAAGTCATTAAAGTTGCTGCATTAGTGGATGAACGAATGAAAAAAATTTCTAAGGCTAATTTATGCTTGTCTCCGAGTCGAGTGGCTATACTTGCAGCGCTTAATATCGCTGAAGAATTATTACAGTTAGAATATAATTATAAGCAGTTAATTAAGATGGTGGAAGAAGAGGAAGAAGCCTAAAGATAGGGTGCATAATCATCCTTTTGAATGTTAATAATAACAATTAAAAGGACTGTTTTTATGACGGAAGTAGGAACCATTGGGCATGTTGCCTTATTTATATCCATTTTATTTACAGTAGCTCTTATCGTGGTTCGAATTATGGGAAATCGTACAGTTGGGCAATTATCACCCTTTGACTTTATTATTATGGTAGGACTTGGTGATATTATTGTTACGGCTTCTATGGATAAAGATCAAAGTATAGCAAGCGGGATTGAAGGTTTAGTAGCACTATTGTTCTTGCAACAATTATTGTCCTATTTGTCATTGCACAATGCTACTTTGCGTAAATGGGTGGAAGGCACGCCTGTTACGCTTATTGAAGACGGGAAAATATTGCATGATAATTTTGCTAGAAACTATTTCAATTATGATGATTTGCGACAAGAGTTGCACAAATTAGGCATGGATATGACAAACCTGCCAGATATTAAGCTGGCACGGCTCGAAAGCTGCGGTGTTTTTTCCATTATAAAAAAACCAGAAATGGATCCCTTAACGAAACATGAATTAGAACGATTTCTCCAAAATCTTGAAAGTAATCCGCTAAGCCCTCTTGGACAGAAGTGGGCGCAGTTTGAAAAATATATGTCAGAAGTGCATTATTTAGTAGAGTATTTAAAAGAAAAAGATAACTCAAACCAGTCTCAACAAAATGATGATGGAACATAGGAAAGAAGGATCATAGAGGAAGGGAAGCCTTCTTCTATTTAATTTATAGGGCTTTAGAAAGGAATGAAAATGATGATCGAATTATTAGCACCCGTTGGCAGTCGTGAGTCTTTGGTCGCAGCCGTTGAGAGCGGGGCCAATGCGGTATATTTAGCAGGAAAAATGTTTGGTGCCCGGGCCAGTGCTCCCAATTTTAGCGATGAAGAATTAACAGATGCGGTACGTTTTGCTCATTTACGCAGTGTTCGGGTATATGTAACCGTTAATACTCTGATTGATAACAGTGAGATACCAGCTCTCACCCACTATTTGCGCTTTTTATATTCCATTGGCGTTGACGCCATTATTGTTCAGGATGTAGGTGTTTTTAAAATCGCCAAGGAAGTTATTCCTAGTATGTCGCTACACGCTAGTACACAAATGACAATACATAATTTGGAAGGTGTGAAACTCCTCACAGAACTAGGCTTTGAACGAGTAGTAGTTTCTCGCGAACTATCTTTAGAAGATCTTGAGTATATATGTAGTAATGCGAATACGGAAATTGAAGCCTTTGTTCATGGTGCCTTATGTATTTCTTATTCGGGTCAATGTTTGATGAGCAGTATGATTGGTGGACGTAGTGGTAATCGCGGACGTTGCGCTCAGCCTTGTCGTTTACCTTACACACTTATGGATAAACATGGAAATGAAGCTTTGCTAGAGGGTGATGCAGGGGAATACCTGCTTAGTCCAAGAGATTTAAATACATTAGAAATGATACCAGAGCTAATACGGGCAGGAGTAACCTCCTTTAAAATTGAAGGACGTATGAAGCGGCCTGAATATGTAGCAGTGGCAGTAGATACCTATCGACGAGCCATTGATGCTTGTTTGGCGAAGGAAGAAGATTATGTTGTTGCTGAAAAGGAACAAAAGGATTTAGCGCAAATCTTTAATCGTGATTTTACCACCGCCTATTTGCAAAAGAATCAGGGACGAAATATGATGAGTGACCGCCGCCCGAATAATCGAGGGGTACGCATTGGGCGAGTGAGTGAATATCAGTATCAAGAAAGAATGGCAACCATAAAATTAGACGAGCCGTTATACAATAATGATATTGTGGAGTTTTGGGTTAAAGTAGGTGGACGAGTTAGCGCGACTATCACCGAAATGTGGGTTAATGGAGAAGTGGTGGCAGTTGCGCCTGCAGGAGCAGAAGTGTCCATTAAGGTGCAGCCTGTTCGTGTAAATGATAGAGTTTTTAAGGTTTACGATGCGGGCTTGATGGAACGAGCGCGAGCTTTTTTTGCAGAACCTAATGCCATTCGACGTGTAAAGGTGGATGTTACCGTTGCTGTCAGTGAAGGACAGCCCTTGAGAATTACCATGACAGATGACCAAGGCTTTTCTGGAAGTGCGGAAACTGAATTTTTAGCTCAAAAGGCAATTAAAAGACCGTTAACCGAGGAGACGATTGCTAAGCAAGTGGATCGTTTAGGCTCTACGATCTTTAGTTTGCATCATTTTGAGTGTAATATTGACGGTGAGGTAATGGTGCCTGTCAGTGAAATGAATGATGCTAGACGCCGAGCGGTAGAAGCACTAGAAGCTGCTCGATTGAAGCCTTATGAGCGGACTTCTTTAGCCAAGAATACTGCTAAGTCTTGGAGCCAAGGAAAGGAGATATCTCATTCGGTAGTCAGGAAGGAGTCTGTACCGTTACTGTCAGTGAATGTAGATACTCTTGAAAAAGTAAAAAGTTGTATGGCAAATGGTGCGGATTTGATTATGTTTGGTGGAGAGTCCTTTCATCATCAAGTGATTACTTCAGATGATTATCGCCAGGCTGTGAATATGGTGCATGAACAGGGGAAAAAGATTATTCTAAACACACCACGTATTGTGAAAAAATGGCAGATGAAAGGGCTGGAAAAAGAACTAGGTTTATTTGAAGAATTACAGCCTGATGGAGTAAGCGTTAGTAATCTTGGTGTGCTTTCTATGGGAAAAGAGCTTCTTTCCGTACCCCTTCATGGGGATTATTCTTTGAATATCTATAATGATCAGTCCTTGCAATTTTTTGCAGAACAAGGATGTAAAAGCGCTACCATATCTCCGGAACTGAATTTTTCGCAAATTGGTGAATTAAGCCATGATAGCGGTCTTGCCTTAGAGTGTTTAGTACATGGATATGTAACCTTAATGGTTTCAGAATATTGTATGATAGGCAGTTATCTAGGGGATGTGCATACGGGTAAATGCAATCAAGCTTGTCTTCGCAATGAATATCTCTTGCACGATCGTAAGCAGGAGCAGTTTCCTATAGTTACAGATCAATTTTGTCGTATGCATATCCTAAATGGCAAAGAATTATGTATGCTGCCTCATGTAGCTAGATTCGGTAAAATAGGTATAGAGCGGCTAAGAATTGAGGGCAAAAAAGGTTCTGCAGAGTATGTGGGAAAAATGACAAGATTATATAAAGAAATCATAGAGCAGGGGGATAAGCATCCGCTGTTCATACAAGATAAAATAGGTACAGTAGAACCTGAAAATATTACTAGAGGACATTATTTTCGTGGTGTGTTGTAAAAAATGAGAACTTTTTAGTCAATAGGAGAGAGTGTAATGGATTTATCGGTATTACAAACCTTAGAATATCATAAAGTGCGTGGGATGCTGGCAGAGCGAAGTAGCACAACCATGGGGAGGGAAATTCTTGAAGAATTAGTACCTGTGAGTGATCTGGCAGAAGTAGAACGACGGATGGCTGAAACGAGAGAGGCAAGGGAGATACTGGATGCGATTACTAGTATTCCTCTCGGTGGCATTCGGGATATTCGTTCTCTGCTCAAAAGAGCAGAGGTAGGTTCTATTTTAGAACCTCATGAGCTAGTAGCGATCGCCAGTACCTTATATGGAGCTAGGCGTATGAAAAATTTCTTTGTAGATATGCCTGCCACTTATGTGATTTTATCTGGGTATGTAGAAAATATTACAGTATTACGTAATATTGAAAATCTGATTGAAAATATCGTAAATGAACAAGGGATGATTCGAGATGATGCTAGCGTAGAACTATCTAAAATTAGACGGGAAGTTAGAACATCTCAAAATCGCGTTAAGGAAAAATTAGATAGCATATTGCGCTCTAGCGAATACCAAAAATATTTTCAAGATACATTGGTGACCATGCGTGGTGATCGCTATGTTATACCTATTAAGCAAGAATCGCGGTATCATTTCCCAGGCATTATTCATGATCAATCTGCTAGCGGAGCTACTGTATTTATTGAGCCAATGGCAGTAGTTACCTTGAATAATGAAATTAAGCAGCTCATGTCTGCGGAAAAAAATGAAATTGAACGGATATTACGATCGGCTGCTGGACAAATAGCCAATCATTATGAGGAAATTGTTACCAATTGCCAAATGTTAGCTCATATTGATGCTGCTTTTGCCAAAGGAAAGCTCAGTCAGGATATGGGGGGGACATTGCCTTTAATCAATGACCAAGGGTATGTGAACTTGCGTCAGGCGCGCCATCCCTTGATACCAGCTGCTGTTGTAGTTCCTATTGATATCTATATTGGCAAGGATTTTAATACCCTGCTCATTACCGGTCCTAATACGGGTGGTAAAACGGTTACGTTAAAGACACTTGGCTTGTTTGCCCTCATGACCCAAGCTGGTCTTTATATTCCTGTTGACAATGGTTCTGAAATATCCGTATTTCAAAATGTATTTGCAGATATTGGTGATGAGCAAAGCATTGAACAGAGCCTAAGTACCTTTTCGGCTCATATGACCAATTTAGTTAAAATATTAAATAAGGTTTCTCATTGTGATTTAGTACTGATTGATGAAATCGGTTCTGGCACAGATCCAGATGAAGGTTCTGCTCTTGCCATTGCTATTTTAGAATATTTGCTTAAGGTCGGAGCCAGAACCATTGCTACTACTCATTATAGTGAATTAAAAACCTTTGCGTATTCTAAAAATGGGATTGAAAATGCTAGTGTAGAGTTTGATATTCAAACCCTAAGGCCAACGTATCGCTTGCTAATTGGTATTCCAGGAAGCAGTAATGCCTTTGCGATTAGTAAGCGTCTTGGTTTATCGGATGTTATTATTGAACATGCCAAAAATTTTATTGGTAAGGAACATGCTGAATTTGAAACGGTGCTCAATGCCTTAGAAGAACAAAAAATTGCTTATGATAAACTCAATAGCGAATTAGCTCAGCAAGAACAATTGCTAAAAGACCTGCGAGGAGAACTGGCAGAGGAAAAAGTATCCTTGGCTGCGAGAAAGCAGAACATACTAGGGAAGGCGAAAGAAGAGGCTGAGTCAATACTAAGGCAGGCTAGAAGAGAGACAGAAGGTATTATTAGCGAATTAAAGGCTCAATTTGCCGTTAAAAGTAGCTCAGCAAGGCAAACTGCCATTGACAAAAGCAGAAAACGATTACGGGATAATCTAGAATTGGTACAAAGTAGCGATGAAGAAGATACTAGTTTGATGCCCCTTGCTACACTCAAAATCCTAAAACCCGGTACAAGCGTATACGTAACCACTCTCAAGCAAAAAGGGATAGTATTGTCCATAAATGGAAGTGATGTAACGGTACAATTGGGTATAATGAAAATGAATGTGCGAATAGGGGATTGCCGCTTAGCGGCAGAGTCTAAAGTCGGCAAGGAAAAAATTAAAAAAACTAGTATGGATTTTTCTAAAATTGAAAATATTTCCAGGGAAATTGATATACGCGGTATGATGGTAGATGAGGCTGAAATTGTATTAGGTAAATATATCGATGATGCAATTTTAGCGGGTTTCAGCAAAGTGCTTGTGATACACGGTAAAGGAACGGGAGCTTTGCGCAAAGGAGTTCGAAATTACCTGAAGCATCATCATTATGTTCGAGATATTAGCATAGGTGAACTAAATGAAGGCGGCGACGGGGCGACAGTAGTACAACTGAAATAAAAAATGACAAAGAGGTGTGAGCATGCTCACACCTCTTTGTCATTTTGAAAATTACTTTTCCAGTTTAAGGAGCGTCCTAAGTCTTTTTTATCTTGCTCATCGGCAGGTTCTTTTTTTTCAGGTTTTTCTTTTGTGTTGCTTCCGCCTAGGCTGTTTATAAGCCCTAAAATATTCGAAATATTGCTAGGGTTTAGTGCTGATTTTAGCTGTGGATTATTGAGAAGAGGTAAAAGACTCATTAGCATATCAGGAGAAGGACCTCCTCCTGAGCCATCAACACTTTTAGTCAGTTCGCCGAGTATTTTCTGCAGTGGATTTACCTGAGCTGCCGTTTGTATGTTTTGTGAGATAGGTGCTGCCGCAGGAGGCTGCAGGCGCTCTAAGATATGTAGCATACATAACAGGGATAAGAGCGAAATTAGGGTATCGTAGCCTGAGCCTTCATGAGCTGAGGTATTTAGTATATGTGTTATGGTTTGCAGCAGAGATGGATTGGTGCTATCCTTCGGCATATAGTAACCCCCTTAAAATAGGCCAGGAATTTTGGGCAGATTAAGATCCCCTGCCAATTTTCCCATAGCGGTTTGCTGCAGTTCGCGAGATTTGGCTAAGCCATTGTTTATCGTAGCAACGAGTAAATCTTGTAAGAGAACGGCGTTATCAGCAGAAAGATAGATGGTGTTGATTTCAATAGAAATTAATTCTTGTTGTCCGTTGACGGTAAGTGTAATGACATCACCGCTGGATACTTCAATGTGTTGTGATTTTAAATGATCTTGCACGTGATCAACATTTTGTTGCACTTTCTTTACCAATTCCATCATGTTACCTAAATTTTCCCACATGATATATTACCTCCATAATAATTTTTATGAGCCAATCATAAAACCCTTACATATATTACAGTACATATTTTATTTTATAAGGGGTGACGGGCATGCGCTTACGGAGACACTATAAGAATTATAATCGATCGGTTTCAGGAGAAAATGAAGAATGTGATCTTCAAATGAGCGAAGAGAAATTAGGCATGAAAGCAGAAGGTATAAAAAAGCAGAAAAAAGATGAGATAAAAGAAACTAAGAACGTCAAAGAAGCCAAACCAGTCAAACCATTTAGAATGATTCGCCAGCTAATGAAGAATCCTAACTTCAATATGCAAATTATGATGATTTTATTAAGTTTAACTTCGGATAATATTGAAATGGATAGACGAATTGATGGTATGACAATGACCATTGACAAAGTTCGTAATATTACAGAATTAGTCAATAACGGTATGCAGTCCATGAAAGTGGTATCTGAGGTTCCGAAAAGCATTCGTCGTCTGTTAGAATAGCCTTTCTTACAAAAAGATATAAGTTTAGTAACACTTTCAGTAAGAGTGCCATATATTGAAAGTAGAAGGGCGGGCGATATTTGAGTAAGAGGAGTAAGAATATATTCAATAATCGCCCTTATGAAGATATATTTAAGGAGGGAATAGGTAATGGCAAGAGGCGGTTTTGGTGGAGGTCAATCTTGGTGGATTATTATTATAATAATTCTTTTACTATTCTGCTTTAATGATGAAAGTAGTTTCTCATAATAGCATCGTGTACTTATCCATAGGAACACATCGTTGGGTGTTCCTGAATTTTTCAAGAGTCATCAACTAAAGGGTTTTTATCAGGAGTAACAGATTGATGACCTTCCTCATATAGTGGTGTTGAGATCGTTGATTTAATTTAATGTAAGGAGGAATAAACATGGGACGTGGATTTGGTTTTGGTGGAGGTTGCGGTGGCGGCGGTTTTGGTGGTGGAATTTGGATCATAATAATTATTATCCTATTATTCTGTTGCATCAGTAATGATGATTCCAGTACTTGTTTATAATCTATACTAATGTATATGCGGCAATAAAAAAAACACGCGTGTTTTACGCGTGTTTTTTTTATTTTTATGGATTATTTTTTTTAGGTGTATCTTCCGTCTTAGATGGAGTAGTGGGTACTGGAGGTGTAGTCGGACGTTTATCTGGTTTAGTAGGAGGTGGAGGCAGGGTTTTATCAACGGGAACAGCATCATCTGCCTTTTTATCCGTTGACTTAGTTGCTTTGCCATCAGCTTTTGTAGGATCTTTTGCATCTTTTGGATCTTTTCCATCAGGAACTTTTTCGTCAATGACTTTTGCTGGGGCGCCGTAAAGAATTACGCCCTCTGGCTTGTTAAAATCTCTAGCGGCTATATTCGCTAAGGCTTTACTCATAAACTCTCGCCAAATGGTTGCGGGCGTACTGCCGCCTGTTATACCATTTAGATACCCATCGGAATCATATCCTAGCCATACGGATGCCACCAAATCCGGTGTATAGCCTACAAACCATGCATCCTTATAATCACTGGTCGTTCCTGTTTTGCCCGCCGCAGGGCGACCGATGTTTGCAGCTGTACCAGTACCGTTATTGATAACGCCGCGCATCATATCAGTGAGGACATAGGCGCTCTTATCACTAATCACGGCCTTTCCCTTTGGTGTATATTGCTCTAAAGTTTTATCATTGCGATCAACAACCTTAATAATAGCAGTAGGTTCTACCAGTACACCTGCATTGGCGAAGACGCCAAAGGCACTAGCAATTTCCAAAGGAGTAACGCCCCTTGTGAGTCCGCCTAAGGACATGGATAAGTTACGGTCGTTTGTATATCCTTGTAAAACTAAAGTGGTAATTCCCATTTGTTGTGCATAGTATAAGGGTTTATCTACGCCTATTTTATTTGCTATTTTTACCGTTGGTATGTTAAGAGATTGTTCTAATGCTCCTCGTAATGAAACGGAGCCATGAAGTTTTCCATCATAATTAATTGGTGACCAACTTCCAAAGCTAACAGGTGTATCATCAACAGTTGATGATGGATTCATGCCATTTTCAATAGCTGCCAAGTAAACAAAGGGTTTAAAAGCAGAACCAGGCTGGCGTTCAGCAAGTACGGCACGATTAAATTGATCTGTGCCCCGACCGCCTACCATTGCTTTTATAAAGCCGGTATGGGGCTCGATTGCAACTAGTGCACCTTGAGGTTGTTTTAACCCTGTGCTATCTGTCTTCCCTTCTGGAAGCTGTTGCATAGCTTGTTCTGCAGCCGTTTGCATGGAAAGATCTAAGGAAGTATATATTTTTAGGCCATCTTTATATACTGCGTCTGCGCCGTATTTATCGATAAGATGTTGTGTTACATAATCAATGAAATAGCTGGCAGTATTTCCTTTGCTATCTTGTGAGCGTGTTGCTAATTTTAGCTTAGTACTGCGAGCTTTCGCGGCTGTTGCAGAAGTGATAAATTCATATTTCACCATTTGTTCTAAAACAGTGGCTTGTCGTTCGGTAGCCGCCTTTAGATTATTTAATGGCGAGTAGTAATTAGGGCTTTTAGGGATACCTGCTAGCATAGCGCATTCTTCTAAGTTCAAATCTTCTACGTTTTTTCCAAAGTAGACCATAGAAGCGGATTGGACACCGTATGCACCTTGCCCGAAGTAAATTTGATTTAAGTATAATTCCAAAATTTCATTTTTACTATAATGTTGTTCGATTTGTAAGGCGAGAACGGCTTCTTGAACTTTACGTTTTAATGTTCTTTCTTGTGAAAGTAAAGCGTTCTTAGCTAATTGTTGAGTAATGGTACTGCCGCCTTCAGAGACACCGCGATCTGTGATGTTTGACAATAAAGCGCGCATGATACCGCGAGGGTCAACACCGATATGTTGATAAAACCGAGCATCTTCGGCAGCCACAAAAGCATTTTGCAAATTTTTGGGAATTTTATCCATCTTAACAGGTAACCTATTTTCTGCGGAATGAATGGTGCTGATTAATTTACCGTTAATATCATAAATTTGTGAAGATGCAACAGGTCTGATATCGTCTTTGAGGCTTGGCATACTATGAATGCTAGCTGTCAAGAAACCAAGACCAGCACCAGTAACCATTACAACAAATACTATTAATACGATGATAGATATTTTCGAAATTCCTTTTTTGGAAGAGCGACGTTCAGTTTTTTGACTATCGCTGCGATCGTTATCCATTGGCAACCTCCTCAGAATTCAATATGTTCATTATTATAACATAAAACAAAATTATTAGGAGTAAAAATACGAAATGATATACTGTTAGTTGATAAAAAAAGAGGCATTTTATAAAGGATTTGTCCTTTTCCGTAGTAGACAGACACGTACATTCTATAGAATGCATATAAGTAAGGATAGTGTAATTGTAAATAGGTGCTAGGCTAGGAGGGAAATTATGAGATTTTTAGTGGGGAAAAAACAAAAAATACTGCCATTACTAATAATGATGTTACTCTGTGTGGTTTTGGTCATTGGCTTTTGGACGATGGAAATTCATTTAAAGCCAACCTTGTTAGCCATTGCTGAAGCCAAAGCTACTTTTCTTGCAACCCAATCTATTAATAATGTTATTAATGAAAGTGTAAATTTAGGCATTGATCCGCAAAGATTAGTAAATGTTACGCTAGATAGTCGGGGGCGTGTTGTGCTGATACAACCGAATACGATGGAATTTAATAAAATTGCTGCTGATACGACAATAAAAGTGCAAAATGCATTAAAAGAAATTAGGGAAGAGAAAATTAATATACCAATTGGGCAAATTCTCGGTAGCCAATTGTTAGCGAGTGTAGGTCCGAATATTACAGTGACCGTTATTCCAATTGGTACAGTGCAAGTAAAAGTAATTGATAAATTTGAACAAGCAGGTATAAACCAGACAAGACATATGATATATCTGATTGCCACCACAGAAATTAGAATTGTAGTTCCGTTAGTAAGTAAAAGCGTAAGCGTCAATACACAAGTGCCTATTGCAGAATATGTAGTCGTTGGTGAAGTGCCTAGTACTTATATGCAATTTCCTTTTCCTTTACAAAATGCTGAACCGAATGGATGATTTAGTAAATAAATGGCAAATAAATAGAATAGATGGGGAAAGAAGTGCGAAGGTCTTGACATAACTTTTCAAATTATGTTATTATAAATGGGCGGGTTTGGAAATGAACTTCGCAAATGAAAAGTTGACAGATGCGTAGTAATGAGATATAATATAAAACGTTGCTGGTGAAACATTGTATAGTGCTTCACTTGTGATCAAGGTGTTCTTTGAAAACTAAACAATGTAAGTAAGGTTAAAATAAGCCAGATGTGCGGTACTCGTTTGAGTACACACAAGTTGGGTAGCGCAAGTTACACCAACACAAACAAGTTTTTTAAAGAGCCATCAAGGTTCTCTAATATAATTTATTGGAGAGTTTGATCCTGGCTCAGGACGAACGCTGGCGGCGTGCCTAACACATGCAAGTCGAACGG
>Ga0209340_1000753_pt1 | contig 30183 bp, 29 predicted proteins | sample EPASupsiteSAE323_FD_187266 | JGI IMG/M metagenome (GOLD analysis project Ga0209340, IMG submission 187266) | Bioremediated contaminated groundwater from EPA Superfund site, New Mexico - Sample SAE3-23 (SPAdes) (version 2) | ecosystem: Environmental > Aquatic > Deep subsurface > Groundwater >... | reverse complement strand
AATTGTTGTAAAACTTACTTGTTTCTTCATGTCTTCCTCCTGTATTGTTTTTTAACTCACCCCTAGCCCCACAAAAAACACATAAAGACAGATAATCCCAAATCAGATCCACCTACCCTCCCTATCAAGGGAGCGAATAGCAAAAATCTTTGAGGATTTTCTCTAAAGCCTTACTTTTCGCCCCCTTTTAGGGGGGTAATAGGGGTCTGGAATTACATTCCTCTCAAGCTTTGAAACACAGTTTTTCCATTATAGTAATCCGCCAATGCGGTTAATGCCCTTGTTGTAGCCAACATGTCCGCTTCCCCTCCATGTGTGTGACTAAATGCTCCATCTGAAAGCTGAAATGCCATGATGAAATCAATCATATTCTTTCCGCCTTCCTTTGTCCATTTTTTCGATACAGGATTGATACCTATGGAGATCAATCCCTGAACTACTGTAGCTGCAGTATCTGGATTCTCCTGTCCAAATATTTCGAATCCTCCAGATATAGCTTGCTTGGATTTGATAAACTCGACTGCCTTCTTAATATTTTCATCGGTTTCACTTTTGCCTAAAGCACCAAAGGCTATGAGCGCCATACCAGTCATGTCCAAATCGGATTTTGCTCCAGTAAGAATTCCGAACCCGCCATCAGAATTTTGCTTGGAAATCAGCCAGTTATAAGCCCCTTTAGGATTAGGAATCTTTTCTCCGGCAGAATATAGCGATATAATTCCCCATATGTGTGCATTGACAAGTCTTTCTCCCTTTCCCTCGATTGTATCTGCAAACTTCCCATTCGGCAGTTGACTTTTTAAAATGGATTCAACCAAATTCATTCCAGCAAAATCTCTCGGATTCCCCCCCGCAGATAAAATTCCTATTATTGACCTATGAGAATCTGTTGACCTAGATGAATCAAAATCATTGCCTTCTTTTATCTCTTTTTCTTTCCACTCTAATGCTCTTTCATATTTTCTAGTATCTGAGTCCCTTTCAACCGAATATACTGCTAATGCAGGCCAATCAAGAAACCCTTTGAAATCATTTTTTGTATAATATGAATTTATATAGCCAGCAGCAAGTTTCATTGAATATAAAACCCGCCCACGCACTTCAGATTCTTCTTCGTTCTGAATTTGATTTTGGCTTTGCTTTTGCATCTTCGCTGAAAAAATAGTTTTTTCAGCGTTCTCAATGAAACCTTCGCTTGTTATTTTGTCGTGCTCCTCCTTAGGTTGTTTCGCCACATTATTAATAATAGGCTGTTCGTGTTGAACATTACTATTTGCCGGCAAGACTTTTAACTCGGCTTTTTTTGCGGAATTCTCGGAAGAAATAATAATCTTTTGAGTTTTATCTTTAGGAATATTAGTTTGTGCTCTGGTAAAAAAGGCACACCAAATTAAAGCAGTTCCAATCAGCACCACAATTATTAAAATCAAATATTTTTTCTTAATGATTATCACCCCTCTTTTACATACGTCAGACTCATTCTCTTTTTATATCTGGATACAATGCTTACAAATTCGGCTCCGAATAACCATGCAAAAAGCATATTTCCTACGGCATGCATAGTATCAAACCAAAAACTTGCAGTACACAAAATCAGATACCCTTTCAAGCTGTGAGGAAAAGTATATGAATACCATGTCCAAAAATTCATTATCAAGCCAAAAAAGAATCCCCATGCTCCACAAAAAAATGTAAAACTAATTTTATTAAAACCTGATACTATTTTTGCAAAAATCCCCGCAGATGCTCCGGCAAGTCCCCATGCAATCATCTGCCAAGGCGTCCACGGACCTTGTCCCAGAAAGAAGTTTGAAATTCCTGCAGAAAGAACTCCGGCAACAAATCCAGCAAGAGGTCCCATAGTATAACCAGTTACTATCACTATAAATGTTGTTGGCTGAACATTAGGAATAGCAGCAAAAGGAACTCTTCCAAGCGCCCCCAGAGCAGACATTACAGATATCAGAGCAATTTGTTTTGAGTTGATGTTTTTCTTTTCATATATTAACAACCCTATAGCTATAAATGTAATGATTAGCAGTGTCATAATTTCTCCTTGTAAACCCTTACCCCAATCTATCTTTCCCCTGCATCAGGAGAAACGAACGGTCTTCATAAAAAGCTTTTCAATGCTCTAAGTAAATTCTTTTCGTTAATCCCACTTTCTTCAAAGTCCTTCTAATCCTTCCCTCTCCCGAGGCTTTCGGGAGAGGGAAGCTAGATGGGTGAGGGCTTCTTTATATGTTACAAAATCTTCCGCTCCATTAAACAGCTTACTAACCTGTGATGAGTAATATAGGTTATTTTTAAGAATGTCTTGCTTTGCACCATCTCCAATTATTTGTCCCTCAAACATTAGAACTACCCTATCGCAGTACTCTGCTGCAAAATCCACATCATGCGTTACAAGAATAATGGTTGTCCCATTATTCTTAAAATTCAATAGCATTTCCCCAAGAGATTCTTTATTCGTATAATCCATTCCACGTGTTGGTTCATCTAAAAGGATTATGTCTTGAGCCATGCACATAACACTCGCAAGAGCTGTCCTTTGTTTTTGTCCTGAGCTTAAGTCTCTGGGATTCTTATCCTCAACCTTATCAAGCCTAAGCAGTACCATGAGCTCTTGTGTTTTTTTGTCCCACTCATTCCCGAAATTGTCTAGCGTAAACGAAACTTCATCCTTCACTGTATTATTAAAAAGATAATCATCCGGGTTCTGTCCAAGATAAGTAATTTTTTGGGCAAGGTCGTATATGCTTTTCCCCTTAATTGGAGCACCTCCAACCTCAACTATCCCTCTCTCCGGCTTAAGTAAACCGTTTATATTTTTAAGAAGGGTAGTCTTTCCCGCACCATTTTGACCAAGAATAGCAACAAACTCTCCTTTTTGGATTTCAAGATTGATTTCTTTTAAAATAGTCTTTGAATCATCGTAAGAAAAATTCAGATTTTTAATTCTGATTTCCAACTGTGGCTTAGCCTCTATTTTAAAATTTACGCAAGCGTCAGTCTTTAAAAGCTCTTCCCTGTCCAGCATTTTTGAAAGCATTTTACGGCCTTCCTTTACAGTAATAGGAATTTCATCAATATTCATCCCTGAAAACAGTCTTGGTATCACCGGAATAAATTCAAATCCTGTTTGGCATGCCCATTTGCAATACTCTCTTGTATCTCCATCAAATACTATTCTGCCATTATCCATAGCTATTACCCTGTCAGCAAAATGCAGGCACCTCTCAAGCTTTTGCTCAGCCATTACGATAGTTTTTCCAGTATCTTCAGCAATTTTCCTAACCGTATTCAGCAATTCTTCAGATGATATAGGGTCTATCTGAGAAGTTGGTTCATCAAGAAGAATTACATCTGGATTCATTCCCAGTATCGAAGCAAGTGCAACCTTTTGTTTCTGCCCCGAAGAAAGGGTATTAATCTTTCTGCCAGCGAGCTCTTGAATCCCAACTGAACAAACAACCTCAGTCAACCTTTTTCTTGCTTCAATAGGATTAATCCCTATATTCTCCATAGGTAAAACTATTTCTCTTTCTACTGTCGAGGTAACAAGCTGTTTTTCTGGGTCCTGGAAAAGCATTCCAACTTGAGGAGCAAGAGATTTTAGATTTTTTAAAATATTAGTATCACTAAAAAACGCATTGCCTGCAATTTTTCCGCCATAAAAAGCTGGAACTAATCCCGCTAAAAGCTTTAACAGCGTAGATTTACCACACCCAGAATGGCCTGCCAGCACAATCATTTCACCGCGTGATATTTCCAGATTGATTCCATCCAAAGCAGGATAATCTGTATCTGGGTAAAAGTATGTTAAATTTTCCGCCTTATAAATCTGCATTTATTAAACCTCCATCCAAGCATAGCCGGCAAAACAACAAGAATCGGCAAAATTAGAATAACTATATATCCACAGATACCCTCATTACTAACAACCCCAATTCTCGGAAAAAATTTAAAATCTAAAAAATTCCTTGGAGATTTCAAAATTATTAATAAAATAGCCACTGCACCAGAAATTACAATCAATAAATCCTTGAGTTTAAATCCTTCTTTATAATAACTGCTTCTTTTTCGATAGCCATAACCTTTTGATTCTAATGCTTCTGCGGTTTGCAACGAACCTTCAAGGCTTGAGAAAAGTAATATCTTTATAAACGGCCAACCGTTGGAAATGCGTTTTAATAAGCTCTTTGAATCAAGCTGAACTCCCCTCGTCATTTGAACTTCTGCTATTCTTTTAGTACTTTCTATCATGGAAGGAACCATCTTTGCTGTTAGCGTTGCAGTCATAGCAGAACGCGGAGCTACAACTGCCATTAGGTTAAAGAATCTATCAGGTTCAACACATAGATTAAAAAACACGAATAAAAACACAGTATTAATCAGCTTGAACATCAGCATCAAAGCAAATACCAAGGCTTCAAGCGTAATCTTAATATCTCCAAGAACAGGAATCTCACTCATTCTAAACAGGACGGTTATCCCTCTACTATTTACGATAGGGTTTATTAATATAATCGGAATGCCAATAAACACAGCAAGGATTAATGCATTCTTAAAAGCTTTTTTATCAGCCAGCATTATTAGTAAGCAAATAGAAACAAAGAAAACAGCCTGAACGACAGGATTATTTGTAACTGAAATAAAAATAAGCATACAGATCAGATAAATTATTAATGCTAATGTATTAAATGATTCTAAAAAACCTTTCAACGCTTTCCTCCAAATTTTTATCTATATATGTTACAAAAAAGAATTTATATGTTAAAAGATATTGGTGGAGGTAAGTTTCACTGACCCATAAGGAATACATCTAAGCGAAGTGACGTTAACGAGATTCTATGCCCGTGACCATTAAGTCATCTGAGCGTTGCTATTGAAAATTACCGGAAGCAATTATCTTTTAACACAATGTAAATTCTTTTTCGCTTTTTATCTGCATGGGAGTCGTTCTATCTTTCCTTCATTATAAGCCACACCATAATAATTCTTTATACTCTCCGGATTGGAACAAATCAAATTAGTAATATCCTCAATTCCTTTGTGCTCTAAAGATGTAACAATCCATACTGGAGCAGTATCTCCAAGGGATGAAGCAGTTGCAAAAATCACTCCGATTGAAGGACTGCCTGCCTTTTTAACCAAACCAGAATAGTCAAGAATCTCTGTTCTCTTCTTATCAAATCTTGCAAACACTCCTCTTTGATTACCATCAGATAATAATTTTGCAATGTTTTTATTCTTAATTAGATTTTCATATTCTCCAATTATTATTGAAGGATAATCAGATAATATCTCAAAATTCTGGGGCAATTGGACTTCAACAACGTTTTTTGCATTCATTTCTGCAAGGCTTTGTTTAATTTTCAATGCCTCATCCCTGCTGTCTTCAGAATAAAAAATCCTGGTTCCCTTCGTCTTCCCTTCGAACCCATTAATAAATGGCTCTGGATATGAGCCTATTATGGCAGGTATAAAGCTGTTTCCATTCCACGGATGATAATCCCAAACAACCTTGTCCCCTGGCTTTAAATGATAAGCTTTTGCCGAACAGTTTGCAGCAATTCCGTTTATGTAGAAGAACCAATCCTTACCTGTTTCACCTTCAACTGCTGATTTCAAGCCTTTAATTGCATCAATAAACCCCCCCGAAGATGTTTCAACTTCCAGATTTTTTTCAAGAACATCCAGGACCGTTTCACCAGGTTGAGTCTGGATTCCCTTTGTAAAAAGAATCTCAGAGGAGAAATCCCTGCTTACAGTCAGCTGAATCTCGAATGGCTTGTCTCCGGCAGATTCTTTCTGGATTGAGCAGCCTGATACAAGCAATAAAAACAACATAGATAAAAGTAAAAAGTGCTTTTTTCTAAACATATGCTAACTTTTCCTCTCTAAACTCACCCTTCTATCTTCCCTCTCTTTTGTAACCCAAATAGAGGGAAGGATTAGCTTTAGGGGAATTAGTAAAGCCCTCCTCAAAAAAGAGAAGGGCATAAAAATACAAAAAACCCTCCTTCTCCCGCCGAAAAGGATTACAGCATTATTCATCCATTCAGGTATCCTGGCTTGTGTTCATCCTTCTCCTTCCCTTCCCGGATTTAATCCAGTGGGTATTATAAGGAGTCGTCTACACATACAGTAGCGGGGGCTGCGACGGATTCCAACCGTTCTTCCCTGAAATATTGAATATGTTTTTCATGTTGTGGGCTAATTATATACTGCACTCGGTGAGAAAACAATAGCTTTCGAACCGCTAAGTGCAGTTATACTTGCTTCCTTAGGAAATTTGTTCCCGTTGCAAGTATATATTAACCTGCTTTAATATTCAATACTGCCTTTTTTAAGAAAATTTCCTTTCATTTAAATTTCCAAAAACATTATCGATTCTTTTTATTCCCGTTGTATCAAGAATATATTCGTAATTTTGCATAATCTCTATAGCAAGTTTTTTATTAGTAGTAAAACTGAAACAATTGATAAAATACACAGGCACCGGAATATTTGACAGCATTTCTTCGGTTTCAAACATAATCTCACTAAGTTCTTCAAATGCGCCATGAACGCATATGACAACTCCCTCATTTGAGCAGTATCTCGCCATGAGGCAAATAATCTTACAAATGAAATTCCGAAACTGCCTGTTTTCAGCCATTTCTTTTATTGATTTAACCGGAAATTGTATGATGTTATCAGCAAGTTTCTGGGTTTCTATACTGCATCCAATAGATTTAGAGTCTTCAATTAATCTGGTTCTCAAATCTTCATCAGTGAAAAGAAGAATTTTAGACCCCTTTGCAACTTTTTCAGCAATATACCTTCCAACCGTTAATAAAAAATGTCCATTGCCAGTATAAATATTACATACCCTGTTAAATGATTTATTTTTAGTATCTCTTACAGATGGAATCATTTTAGTTTATTCCTCCGTCAATATTTTATTGTTAACGTCAGTATAATATATTTCCATATATTTCCTGTCAAGGGTTTTATTGTAAATTTATGGAAATATATTTTTTGTTTGTTAAAATACAAAAGATTTTCTTTTGCTTTCGGTCTTTTAGAAATTTATCTAATATCATCTAAGTATAATCATCATAATTTCGGTTAATAATTAAAATATACGAAAAAAATATTCAAACATTTAAGGAGTGATTATACAAATGAAATTTTTTGAAATCCTAAAACAAAAGAATTTCTTTCGAATTAGAAAAGTCTTTAAGACTAAACATATATTAGTACTTTTTATTCTCTTAGTTTCCTATATTATTCTTTCTGGATATATTTATTCTGAAAGAATTACAACAGATATGGCAAAAAATATCGTTCGATTACATGTAATTGCAAATAGTAATTCTCCATATGACCAAGATATCAAATATAAGGTTCGTGATTCTGTATTAAAGTATATGGGGGAGAATTCTAAAGGCGTTAACTCATCAGATACAGCTAAAAGGTTTATATGTGCGAACCTTTCTAATATAGAGAGTATTGCTAGTAACGTTATGAAATCATATGGATTGAATTACCAAGTAAAAGCATATTTCGGCAAGTTTGCTTTCCCAACCAAGGTTTATGGAGATGTTACGCTTCCTGCAGGGGAATATGAGTCCCTCCGCGTAGTTCTTGGAAGCGGTTTGGGAAAAAATTGGTGGTGTGTAATGTTTCCTCCATTATGTTTTGTAGATGCATCCACAGGCGTTCTTCCAGATGAATCAAAGCTCCAGCTAAAAAGCTCTCTCTCTGAGGAAGAATATAAAATAGCTCTTGGAAATGCAAAAAGCGCCTCCGCAGATATAAAAATAAAGTTCAAGATAGTAGAATTGCTTCAGCAATCAAAGTTCATTCTAGCAAATAGTAAATGAAATGAGACTTCACTCAGTTCAAAATAATCATCCCCCTGTGAGCAGCCTAAGGTCTGCTCATTATTTTTACTTTAAAATGAAGCTTTGAATTCATCTATTATTGTGATATAATTTATTTACACTAAATATTAATTGGGGTGGTGGAAAAGCTTGAGCACCCTTTCACATTGGTTTTTTGCCAACTTTTCTTTTTTTGAGGATTTTTTCAAACTACTAGTGGCGTGTTTGCTTGGTGGATTAATTGGATACCAACGAGAAAGCTCACATCGACCGGCTGGTTTGAGAACACACATCCTTGTCTGCGTTGGTTCAGCCCTAGTAATGGTTACATCAGAATACATTTTTAATGTTTACAAAGGCGTAACAAACTTGGATCCTGCACGTTTAGGTGCACAGGTCATAAGCGGTATAGGCTTTTTAGGTGCTGGGACAATACTCAGTGACGGTTCAACTGTAAAAGGTCTTACCACTGCAGCTGGTCTTTGGGCTGTATCCTGCATAGGAATTGCCATCGGAGCAGGCTTTTATTCTGGAGGAATAACCGCAGCCTTATTGGTCTATTTAACTTTGCTGATTTCGAAAGATTGGGATGTTGCCATAGATAAAAAGGGATATTCAAATAAAATTAAGATTTCTGTTCCTAATACCCCAGGAACGATAGGAAAAATTGAATCGATGCTAAGTGAAAAAAACATTTCTATAAAAACAATGAAAGTAATCCCTTCATCAAATAATGAGAATCTGGACTTTATAATCTATATTAACAGCCCAGATTCAAAAATTCGAGAAGACATAGCTACTCTTCTTAAAGAAAGTGACGATGTATTATAAATGAATATCATTTTTTAGGATTTATACCTTGACCTTTAAAACTCTCTCCAATATACTAGTAAACATGTTGTTGATTAATAAATACAAGGAAGTGAAGTCACAAATGCAAAAACTTATGATAAACGGTGGAATATCACTGAAAGGCGAGGTAAATATCAGTGGCGCCAAGAACTCTGCAGTTGCAATCATACCCGCAACTCTGCTAGTAGATGGTCCATGTAGGATAGAAAATATACCTGACATCAAGGATGTAAAAATATTTTTAAAGATTCTTGAAAGTATAGGCGCAAATATTGAGTACATAGATTCTCAAACAGTTATAATTGATACCTCAAGCGTAGACTGCTATGAAGCCTGTTACGATGAAGCCAGCAAAATAAGGGCTTCTTACTATTTGATTGGAGCCTTGCTCGGAAGATTCAAACAAGCAAAAGTTAGTTTCCCTGGCGGCTGCGACTTTGGCACTAGACCTTTAGACCAGCATATAAAAGCATTTGAAGCTCTTGGCGCAAAAGTTGATTTATCGCATGGAGTAATAAACGCAAGCGCTGAGAATCTCAGAGGCTCCTCCTTTTATATGGACACCGTCAGTGTTGGTGCAACTATAAATGCTATGCTCACAGCTGTTAAGGCAAATGGCATAACAATAATTGAGAATGCTGCAAAGGAGCCACATATAGTTGATGTAGCGAACTTTCTAAATAATATGGGAGCCAGTATTATTGGTGCCGGAACTGATATAATCAAAATCAAGGGTGTAGATAGTCTACCCGGCGGTGGTACATATAGCATAGTTCCTGACCAGATTGAAGCTGGTACGTTCATGATTGCAAGTGCAATAACAAATGGTGATGTGACAATCCACAACTGTATACCAAAGCATGTTGAATCACTTACTGCCAAGCTTGTTGAAATCGGAGTAATCATTGAAGAAAATGAAAATGGAGATTCTTTGAGAATTAGAGCAGACAAAAAATTATCTCCTGTAAATATTAAGACACAACCTTATCCAGGCTTTCCAACTGACCTTCAGCCACAAATTTGCGCTCTTGCAACCAAGATTGAAGGAGTAAGCATAATAACAGAAGCTGTATGGGATTCAAGGTTTCAATACATATCGGAGTTGAGGAGAATGGGGGCAGACATAAAGATTGAAGGTAGAATTGCAATCGTGACTGGCTCAAAACAGCTTTTCGGTGCAAAAGTTAAAGCTATCGATTTGCGAGCTGGAGCAGCTATGATTATAGCAGGACTGGGTGCAGAAGGAACGACTGAGGTTCTTGACCTTGGAATAATTGATAGAGGGTACGAAAAGGTTGAAGAAAAATTCATGCAGTTAGGTGCTGATATGAAGCGTATGCCTATGACTGAAGCAGACTTCTAACTAGTTGGTAGTTGGTGGTTAGTAGTTCGTAGATTTAAGAAAAACTTCGCAGTCAAACTTAAAACCATGAACTAACAACTACGAACCTAACAGAAAGGAATACAAATGATGAGGTTTTGTTCCTTATACAGTGGAAGTAGTGGCAACAGCCTATATATTGAAAGTTCAAATTCTAAAATCCTTATTGACGCTGGCGTTAGTGGCAAGAAAATCATAGAAGGTTTAGCTTCTGTAGGCACATCTCCAAATGAAATAGATGCGATTTTGGTAACCCATGAACATTCCGACCATATTTCCAGCATTGGATTTCTTTCAAAAAAATACAATATTCCAGTTTATGCAAGTACACTTACCTGGAATCAGATTCGAGAACAATCCGTTAAAATGAGTCCCTCTAATCGCATGACTTTTGAAATTGATAAATGGTTTTCTATTGGAAATTTAGATATAATGCCTTTTAAGATACCGCATGATGCAATAGAACCATGCGGTTTTAGTATTCTGGGTGAAGGAAAAAAGATTACAATAGCAACAGATATTGGCCATATCAATAACTATCTTTATGAAAACATGGAAGAAAGCGACCTTCTATTATTGGAATCAAATCATGATATAGAAATGCTCAGGTGCGGACACTATCCATGGTTTTTAAAAAGGAGAATTCTTAGTGAAAGTGGTCATCTGTGCAATGAAGATGCTTCACAAGCAATTGTAAATCTTGTAAAGTCAGGAATGAAGAAATTCTTTCTTGGACATCTTAGTGTGGAAAATAATTTCCCCGAGCTTGCGCTGCAGACTGTATCAAATAGTCTTGGTGAAATCGGAGTAACCATAGGAACAGACGTATTCCTCGAAATAGCACCTAGGCATTGCACATCAAGTATGGTTGAGGTATGAATATGAACATCAACATTATATGCATCGGCAAAATAAAAGAGCAATACATAAAAGCCGGCTTGGATGAATACTCCAAACGGCTTTCAAAATACTGCAAGCTTACTTGCATTGAGCTTGAAGACGAAAAGGTTCCAGATAAGCTTTCGCAAAGAGAGCTCGAAATCATTCAAAAAACCGAAGCTGAACGTATAAAATCCGTACTAAAACCAGGATACTCAATCGCACTTGATTTTCGCGGAAAGCAGCTAACCTCCGAAGAATTCGCTCATAAGATTGAATCTTTAGGCGTATCTGGACAAAGCAGCATAAACTTCATTATTGGAGGCTCTGTTGGTATATCTGAAGAAATTCGCAAAACAGCCGATTTTGTTCTTTCATTTTCAAATCTTACATTTCCACATCAATTAATTAGATTATTTCTTTATGAGCAAATATTTAGATGCTTTAAAATAATTAGAGGCGAAACCTATCATAAATAAGATTTCTTTAACAAGTATATAATCCTACAGCTTTTAAAAATTTTTCAGTATTACTTAAATCTTGAAAAAGGAAATCAGCATTACATTTCTCCATTTCATCCTTTGAATAATACCCAGTCGCAACCGCCACACTTTTCACACCATTTGCCTTTGCACATTCGATATCCCTTGGTGTATCCCCAATAACAAAAATATTTTCCTTATCAAAAGTAAGATTATATAATGCTTCTGCATGCTCTATGCCATTCCTTATTATTTTCCATCGTTCACTCTCTCGATCTCCGAACCCCCCTGTATTGAAATGTCTATTTAAATCAACAGGAAGAAGTTTTAGTCTTGCACCTTTTTCAATATTACCCGTCCCCAGGATATTAACCCCACCTTTTTCCTTAATTCTTTCTAATATCTCAGGAATATTGGGTGTAGTTTTTATTGTACAAGACCCCTTTACAATACCTTCAAGTTCTCTACAATATATGGCAAAGAATTCTTCATATATTGATTTATCAATATTAAACATCCCGCACATCTCATAAAGTATCAGGGTATCAGTCTTTCCCCCAAGTTTTATGTCTTTGCAGGCATCTTTGACTCCTGTAATTATTTCAAAAGAATCTTCTAGCGCTTTTTTCCCTACACCTTCGCTCTTTATAAGGGTTCCGTCAACATCCCATATTAAGAGTACCTTTCTCAAAAAGTCAGCCTTCTTTCTATATTGTTTTTACATTTTAAAATAATACTTTTGTGATATGAATAATCCCGCTTAAGCGGGATTATTCATATCTATTCGTGTTCAGGATTTTTTATTTCAGTCACATCTGTCTCTTTTTCAACTTTTACCGCAGGAGCTTTCCTTGAAACTGAAACAGTAGACTGGACGGCTACCGGCTGGTTTTTGGGCTCTGAATAATTCTTCATTAGATCTAATAAATCTATTCCAGTCAATCCTTTTACAGTTTCAGGAAGCTGGGCAATAATATTGGTCAAATCTTTAGTAATCTTGGATGCACCACTGTCACCAATCATAATAATCTTCTCTGTCTTAGCAAGCGGTTCAGAAATAGATGAAGCTATAAACGGTAGTTTTTCTATAATCATTTGAGCCATCGCAGCATCATTAAATTGCTTGTACGCTTCTGCCTTTTTCAACATTGCTTCCGCTTCTGCCTCTCCTTTTGCCTTTATTACATCTGCTTCTGCAAGACCTGCCGCCTTTATAGCTTCTGCTCTGGCAAATCCTTCAGCCTTTATGGCTAATGCCTGTCCTTCAGCTTCTTTTTGCCTTTTTATCTTTTCTGCTTCAGCCTCTACTTCAATCCTATATTTGTCCGCTTCTGCAGGTTTTTTGATGGTAGCTTCAAGTTCCTTTTCCCTTCTTAATACTTCTTGCTCTTGGAGCTCAATTTCCTTCTGTTTCTTTACTATCTCAACCTGCATTGCCTCTTTTTCAACTTCCTGTTGAGTTGTATATCTCTGCTTGTCATAAGACAAATCCGCTTCTGCTTTCTTTGTATTGGTTGCAGATTGGTATTCTGAGACCTTTATCTCTTTGTCCCTATTAGCCTCTGCTATTTTTGTTTCAGCTAACAGCTTGGATGTTTGTCCTGCCTGTGTTGCTTCTGCTGATTTTATATCTGAATCTCTCTGGGCTTCAGCCTGACCGATTATCGCATCTCTTTGAACTCTTGCTATCTGTGCCTTACCAAGACTTTCAAGATATCCATTTTTATCTGATATTTCTTTTATAGTAAACGAAATTATAGTCAATCCCATATTTACAAGGTCTGTTGCCGCTAGTTCCTGAACCTTTTGTGCAAACGCATCTCTGTTTTGGTTAATTTGCTCAACCGTAAGATTTCCTACAATTGACCGCAGATGTCCTTCTAAAGTCTGAGTAGCTATCTGTCCAATTTGTTCAAATGGTAAACTTAAGAATTGTTCGGCCGCAGTAGCAATTGCTTCTTCTTTGGAATCAATTTTTATCTGAGCAACCCCTTCTACCATAACCTGAACACCTTGTGAAGTATATGCACTTGAGTTAACATCAAGAGGCATTATTCTGAGAGAAATTATTTTGCATACTTCCAAAACAGGCCATACAAATGTTGCTCCACCTTTGACTATCCTAAATCCTACTTCACCACCTGTTTTTAGCTTTCTTTTTCTTCCTGAGACTATCAATGCTTCATCAGGACCAACCTTAACATACCTTGAAACAAAAACGTTGATAAGCAGTATTACTACTGCAACCATAATGACTCCAGACACTATTGGAATCATGATTCCTCCAAAACCAGGCATTTAAACTCCTCCTTATAATATTAATTTGAAATTTCCAGAAGTGCTGAAACCTTTCAAGCTTAGCTCTCCAACTATCTTCATTTTACATCACTGAATTTTTTAAAAGAAAAGACTATTATTAATTTATAACTTCGCATCCGGCTTTTTAATTACCTCAGCAATGCTATCTTTAATATCAATAATTACAACTGCGCAGCCTTTTTGGATTTCTTCCTGATTCAAAGATTTAGCAGGAGACGTATATCTACTGGTACCAACAACATATGTTACTTCGCCTAGTCCATCTGAAGGTATAGGCGTAATAACATCAGCTAAGGCATTTTTTATGCTTTCACTTGATACAACACTATTGCTTTGGCATTTGTACATAGGAACAACTACTGTATAGAATATTGCAGATGCACCGATTAATCCCATAGCTAAGGCAAATAAAAATACAAGAATAGCTGCTGCATTGCTCATAAAATGACCAATCGTGCCAAATCCACCAAATAGCGTTATAAATGTAGCAATAACAATTGGCTTAAGAGGCGAAACTCCTTCTGCCCCTTCATGTCCAATATCATGAGAATCAACACCCCCATGGTCACCAAGAAATATGGCAATAAGTGCATAAAATAAACCAAACGCCAGACATCCAATATAAATATTTAGAAACACTAGAGCATCACCTCTACAATATTTTACCATTGCATAAATTTTAGGTCAAGCAATCTCAAGTTTATATACATATATTTAAGGAATATGTTGCTATTCAATACAGCATTTGTTAAAATCCCATTTAAGAAAGGGGAGTAGATTATGGGTATAAAAATATTCTATTTTTCAGGAACAGGAAATTCTCTTTATGTCGCAAAACAGCTTGCCGCTAAGCTTGGTGATGCAGAAATAATATCGATAGCCAAAGTTATCGGCAAAGAAATAGACATTTCATGTGATAAAGTCGGTATAGTTTTTCCCGTATATGCTTGGGGCCCTCCTAAAATTGTTGTAGAATTTGTTAAAGGTATTGACTTAAAAGATAAATACATATTTTCGATAGCTACATACGGTGGCTTTATTGGTGGAACTCTTGTCAATTTTAATAATATTTTGAAAACAACAGGGGCAAAGATTTCTGCAGGCTTCGGACTTAAGCAGCCTAGCAATTACGTTATCGGCTACGGAAACCGCAAATCTTCAAAAGAAGAATTCAGAAAGGTTGCAGAAAAATCCGAGAAAAGAATCGATGAAATAGCTAATATAGTTAAAAACGGAATAGGGTCAGGAATTGAGAAAAGCCTTGCACCAATTAATTCACTTACTAATCTTGTTTATCGGGGCTTCATATCTCATCTCAAAGAACAAGAAAAAGGCTTTTGGGTTAATGAAAACTGCAATAACTGTAAAATATGTGAGAAAATCTGTCCGGTAGAAAATATTAAAGAAGTTAATGATAAAAGAGAATGGCAAGGGAAATGCGAGATGTGCATGGCCTGTATCCAATGGTGTCCCAAAGAGGCTATTCAATATGGAAAAGCAACAGCCAAAAGACGTCGTTATCAACATCCTGAAATCAAGGTTGAGGAAATGATATTAAGATAAAAAAAGTGGCTCCGCCACACTAAAAGCTAGTGTATCATTTTATAACTTAAAGCCTTTCGGTGACTTTTTGCCCTAAAGGATAACGGCTTCTAACCTTCAGCCGGAGAAAACCACTCCATCTAAAGCTAAGAATCCTGTTTATGAAATGCTTTATCGGAAAGATTTTTCTAATGAATGAATAGACCTTTCCTAGCATTATAAAAAAGTGTCTTGCATATGCAAGACACTTTTTTATCTATTAAAATTTACCTAAGCTAAAATACCAATTCAATATCTGCGTTCCCCATATCATGGCAATGGTACTCCCAATTACAATGAAAGGTCCAAATGGAATCATATCTTTTCTACCCTTGATCTTTGTTGCTATGAGAAATACGCTGAGTATTGCTCCAGTTATAAACGAAAGAAATATGGATAGAACCGTAAGCTTAAAGCCTAAGAACAATCCTACAACTCCCATCAACTTTACATCACCCATTCCCATAGCCTCTGCCTTCATAATCCATTCTCCTATTAACACAATAAGCATGAAGGTAGCAAAACCTGTTAGAAGTCCATATCCTGCATCAAATAAAAATGTCGCATTAAAGGTGACAGGTGTTATAATTTTTAATCCTATTAAACTGAATTTTAATGATTTTAAAACCGCAAAAATGGCTCCGGTTGCGAGTCCAAAAACTATCATTTCATTCGGGATTATGTAATGTTTCAGGTCAATGAAAAACACTGTTAAAAATATTATTGCAAGTGTATAAACTGCGAACAAGTTAAAGAATGCTGCTGAACTTATCGCGACAACCTCATTAGGCAACATACTCCAGCCGAATCTGAAGAAGATACCAACAAAAATTAATCCCGTTAATAATTCCATAAGAGGATATCTTATGGAAATCTTTTCTCCACAGTAACGACATTTCCCACCTAGTATTATATAACTAATAATAGGTATCAGATCATAAGGCTTGATTTTATTATCGCAATTTACACAATGCGATGGTTTTACAACTACATCCTCCCCGATAGGAAGTCGATATATCAATACGTTTATTAGACTTCCGAATACAGTACCAAAAACAAATATAAAACAGTAAGTAGCAATAGTTAGCATTTGTTCCTCCTTTTATTAAAATAAGATTAATACCCCCCTGTGTCATATCAGTCAGCCACAACTCCCCTCTATTTTAAGAGAGGGCTGGGGGTGAGTTATTTAATAACAGCCCCTGTACTTGCTGAACTTACCAATCTGGCATATTTCGCCAAGTAACCCTTCTTAATCTTAGGCTCAGGTTTTGTCCACGTCTGTAGCCTTTTTTCAAGCACTTCTGACGGAATTTCGATATCAATCTTGTTATTATTTATGTCAATACTGATGATATCGCCCTCCTGAACAAGTCCAATAGGTCCTCCCTCAGCCGCTTCAGGCGAGATGTGCCCTATCGATGCCCCCCTTGTCGCACCAGAAAAACGTCCGTCGGTAATAAGAGCTACATCTTTATCCAAACCCATTCCTGCTATTGCAGATGTAGGCGCAAGCATTTCCCTCATTCCTGGTCCACCCTTAGGACCTTCATAACGGATTACAATAACATCCCCTTTATTGATTCTCCCTTCCATTATTGCTGAATACGCTTCTTCTTCAGAATTAAATACTCTTGCGGGGCCTTTATGCTGAAGCATTTCAGGTGCAACAGCCGCTCTCTTTACAACAGCTCCATCTGGCGCAAGATTTCCTCTTAAAATTGCTATACCACCAGTCATGCTGTAGGGCGCTTCAACACTATGTATTACTTCATTATTAAGTATTCTTGCATTTTTGATATTTTCGCCTACAGTTTTTCCTGTAACGGTTATAAGATTCAGATTAAGCAAATTCTTTTTTGAAATTTCATTCATAACAGCTTGCACTCCACCAGCTTCGTATAAATCCTGAACATGATGCGCACCCGAAGGTGCAAGCTTGCAAAGATTTGGAGTCTTGATACTAATTTCGTTTACTATATCAAGATTAATTTCAACTCCAGCATCATTTGCTATAGCAGGCAGATGAAGAATCGAGTTAGTCGAGCATCCCAACGCCATATCTACAGTAAGTGCATTCTTAAAAGCTTCTGAAGTCATTATCGCACTTGGCCTGATATCCTTTTCAACCAATTCCATTACCTTTATCCCAACATTTTTTGCTAGTCTTATTCTTTCGGCATAAACTGCAGGAATTGTTCCATTTCCAGGCAATGCCATTCCAAGAGCCTCACTTAGACAATTCATTGAATTTGCAGTAAACATACCCGCACATGAACCGCAGCCAGGACATGCATGGTCTTCGAAATCGCATACTTCATTTTCGTCCATTTTCCCTGCTTTTACAGCTCCAACTGCTTCAAAAACAGAATTAAGATCAAGGTATTTCCCATTTCTTTTTATTGAAAGCATCGGCCCACCACTAATTATTATTGAAGGAATGTCAATCCTTGCAGCTGCCATAAGCATTCCAGGTATAATTTTGTCACAATTTGTAACAAAAACCAATCCATCAAAAGCATGTGCCATAGTCATACATTCTATTGAATCTGCAATGATTTCTCTTGTTGCAAGTGAATATTTCATCCCCTCATGCCCCATTGCAATTCCGTCACATACACCAATCACACCAAATTCTACTGGCGTTCCGCCTGACATTCTAATACCTGCTTTTACAGCTTCAACAATTGTATTAAGATGAATATGTCCAGGAATGATTTCGTTTTTTGAATTCACAATACCGATTAGCGGCCTCTTTATCTCCTCATCAGTATATCCCATAGCTTTAAATAAAGAACGGTGGGGAGCTCTTTCCAGTCCTTTTTTAACCTTATCACTTATCATCATGCATCCTCCTTTAAAATCTCCCTGTCGCTTTGCGACATCCCTTTTTCAAGGGGGATAAGAAACTCCGAAGTCCCTTGGCTCCCTTAATAAGGGAGCTGTCGGTGTAGCCGACTGAGGGATTGTCCTTAATAAGGGAGTTATTTCGTCTTCGGCTTTATTGGAACTGTAAGCGAATTCGCAACAAGAATAGAGATATCTCCTCTTGTTATTGTCTTATTTGCTGAAACATCCAAATTCTTAAGGAGCCCTAAAGATTGTGCTTTTGTAATATAATTGTTGGGCCATTTCCCCGTAAGGTTGTCTCCATAGCCTAAAACCCTGACCGCCATTGATATTGCTTCTGCATATGTTATATTGTTTGAAGGCTTGAAAGTCTTATTTGAATAACCTTTAATATAGCCAAGACTAGCTGCCATTCTAACAGCAGAATAAGCCCAATGCTTTTTTGAAAGATCTTTAAAAGATATATTCGAGCTAACTTTGAAAGGATTCTTATCATAGCCCATCATTCTGATTATTACTGCTGCAACTTCTGCTCTTGTAATCTTTCTTTCCAAGCCCAGATCACCGTTACCATAGCCCTTCAATAATCCAAGTCTAACCAAAGCATTAGCTGATTGCTGTTGTATCTTCTCATGCGAGTCCTCAGCAAATACCGCAAATTGAAAAATACATGTAATTAAAATCAAAAATACAAATATTTTATTTTTCATTATTATCCCTCACCTAATTTTAGTTTATCGATGACTCCCACCGCTAATCTCATCTTTATAAAGCAACGCTATGCCCCTGGATAACGGTTTCTAATATTCAGTTGGCAAGCCACCATCTGAATATTAGAATCCTGCTTATTTTATCAATTAGAAATATTTTAACACATGTTTTCTAAATATTATAAACAAAATTTATTTTTAATGTTTTTTTAATATCAAAGGGATTATTTTAAAAGATAAATCTCCTATAATCTAATTATATTTCCTATTATGAGCAAAAAATGAATAAACAAATTATTTTTAGTTATATTAAATTAAGGAAAATATTTTGTTTTCCAATTATAACAAAAAATTAAGGAGGAGATTTAATGTCAAAAACAATAGTAGGCGTTTTCGAATATCATAAGGATGCCGAAAAGGCAGCAAGGCTGGTAAAGGATGAAGGCCTGAGAACCTCAGACATATCCATAATCACAAAGCAGAGTGAAAATAATAATTACAGCGGTGACAAAACAGGAGAAGACTACTCAATGACAAATGACAACATTTCGGATGGAGTAGTTACAGGTGGTGTGCTTGGTGGTCTCGCTGGCCTTCTTATAGGTGCAGGTACAATGATTGTTCCAGGTATAGGAATAATTGCAGCAGCAGGTCCTATAACTGGCTTAATATCAGGTGCAGTTACAGGGGGAATAGTTGGCGGACTTGTAGATCTTGGTATACCCGAGGACGAAAGCAAAGAATATGAAAATGATGTCAAAGAAGGAAAAGTCGTATGGAGTATGCGTACAGAAGCTTCATATACTGATAAGATAAAATCAATACTGAAGAACTGTGGCGCTTTCGATGTAGAAGTTTACTAAATAAGTATTTAATTGCCATGCAGTAACCAGAATATTTAACTACACTTAGGGCAAAATAACACCATAAGGGTTCATAGTGGTTGAGCCAAGGGTAATACAAGGTCTTTCGGGCTTTGTATTATCCGGTCAAAGGTCGGTATTCGGTCTACGGGCTGTATATCGGCCGGCGAGCAGAGCATTATGTGTCTCCCAAGGCTTTTTATATGCAGTTATGCTGTGTATATCAGGTCGAAAGGGATGTATAATGTTCGAGCTAAGATTGCCGTTAGTTCCGCAGGCTTTTATTCCTGCTACCTTGCATAACTGTTTTTTTGTTATGGCTATCAGGTTAACTGAGCTGGAGGTTATATACAGCCCTCTTTGTTGGTTGTATGTAGCTTCTAAGGTATTCTCGGCAGTCGAGTAAAGGTTGGTATGGGTTTTGATATGCTCTCATACAGCCGAAAGGTTGTATGTGGGTACGCAGAGATTCATATTGGCTGTAGCGTAAATCACTATGGGCTCTTATTTTATTTTTTTGTTTAGATATATATGTTATAATTAACACAATATATTAGTCTTTTTAAGAGGAGTAAAAACAAATGTCTTCTCCTGCAAATTTTTTTTTGACCCAAATTGTCACATTCACCAATCTTTCTCTTGGTATTCTCTCCATAATATCCTCAGATATGAAATCAGCAGTACTTTTTATTCTTGCAGCCGCCTTGGTTGATAGAATGGATGGCAAGATTGCTAGAAAGCTAAGCTGTGAAAGTAATTTAGGCAGAGAACTTGATTCTCTATCGGATTTAGTTTCATTCGGTGTTGCACCAGCTGCAATCATATGGAAATCAAGTCTCAATTTCGCAGGATTTTGGGGATACATACCGATAATTCTTTTTGTAATTGCAGGAGCATTCAGACTTGCACGATTTAATGTGTCGAAAATGTCTGATAGCTATTCAGGAATGCCTATAACAGTTGCTGGTTCATTGGTTGCATTTATTACCTTCTTTACAAATAATAATATTTTTTTCTCAATTCTTTTAATTATTCTTTCTTTTTTAATGGTAAGTAGGATTAAGTTTAAAAAGATATAATAATAAAAAGCTTCAAGTTGAAGCTTTTTATTATTATATCTTTATTTCTTTTTATCTTCTTTCTTTCCAGTATCCTTCTTACCTTCACCCTTCTTTGAACCACAACCGCATCCGCATCCCATAATTCAATCCTCCTTTTCTTATTTATTGTAATATTCTATTCCATACATGGTTATATTGTTTTCTCCTCTATTTGTTACACAATTTTCATACTAATATCCATCGCTTTCACAGAGTGGGTTAATAAGCCTATTGATATAATATCTACTCCGGTTTCTGCAATCCCTTTAATAGTATCCAGAGAAACATTTCCTGATGCTTCAACAAGTGCTCTTCCATTAATCATTTCAACTGCTTTTTTCATTTCCTTAGTCACCATATTGTCCAGCATAATAATATCCGCTCCACCATCAAGCGCCTCTCTTGCTTCATCAATATTAGAAACCTCAATTTCAATCTTTAAAGTATGAGGAATTTTTCCTTTCACGGCACAAAGCGCATTTTTGATTCCACCTGCAGCTTTAATATGGTTATCCTTAATCAGTATTCCATCTGATAGGCAGTATCTATGATTTGTTCCACCTCCACATTCAACAGAATATTTATCTATAATCCTCAATCCTGGAGCTGTTTTACGGGTATCCGCAATCCTCGCCCTCGTTCCTTTTACTCTTTCACAGAATTCTCCGGTTAATGTTGCAATGCCTGACATTCTTTGCATGAAGTTCAAAGCAGTTCTCTCACCAACAAGCAAACTTATTGTATTACCCTCCAGTTCTGCTGCAATATCTCCAGAACTTACATGATGGCCATCATTTAGTATCTTTATAAACTTCACATTTGAATCAATTATTTCCAAAACCCTCTTAGCAACATCTAATCCACATATTATTCCCGCTGATTTAACTTTTATAACAGCTTTGCTGCGGCTTTCTTGAGGAATAGTATGTGCAGAGGTTAAATCCGTATTTATTACATCCTCTTCGAGTGCACTTTTTATTATCCTATCAAGAACTAACTTATTCATCTTGCCAGTCCTCCTTTGAAACGATAACATTTTTCTTCCATCTGGTATCATCAATTTGCGGAAAATCACTACGAAAATGTGCCCCTCGGCTTTCTTCCCTCATCAAAGCTGAATTCACAACAACCCAGGAAACCAAAACCATGTTCTGCATTTCGATATGTTCATGAGTTAAATTTTCAATATCTATCACTTCTCCAATGTATTTTTTTATTTTATCTCTGGCTTTTTTGAGACCTTCTTTTGTTCGAACAATACCTGCATACTTATCCATTGTCCTGCGAATGTCTTCCATTATGGCCTCAGCATCAATCTCGGCAGCCTTCCTGGGTATATCATAAGCTTCTTCAAAATTGATTTCTCTACCAGCTTTGTACAATTCAGTTATTTGTCCTGCAATGTTTCTCCCAAAAACCAATCCCTCAAGGAGTGAATTGCTTGCTAGGCGATTTGCACCATGAATACCATTACATGCGGCTTCTCCGCAAGAGAAAAATCCCTTTATTTTGGTTCTCCCAAAGGCGTCTGTTCTTATTCCACCCATACAATAATGCTCGGAAGGAGCAACAGGGACAAGCTGTTTTGACATATCTATTCCATATTCTAAACACTTCGCAAATATATTAGGGAATCTAGTTTTGAGGAATTCTCTATCTTTAAAGGTTATATCAATATAAACATGGTCTGAATTGGTTTTTTCTAATTCGCTAAATATTGCTCTTGAAACAATATCTCTTGGTGCAAGTTCAGCCATTGGATGATAATCCGGCATGAATCTTTCTCCATTTACATTCCTTAATAAGGCCCCCGCTCCCCTTACAGCCTCTGAAATCAGGAATGTCTTGTTCTTACGATGAAAGAGAACCGTCGGATGGAACTGAACAAATTCCATATCCATCAATTCTACGCCCATACGGAACGCCATTGATGCACCATCTCCGGTCGCAACCTCCGGGTTAGTAGTACTGCGATAAATTCGCCCATAGCCACCTGCAGCACAAATTACTACTCGTGATTGGAATATAATCGGTTCTCCTTGATACATGGCAAGTATTCCTGCGCAGGTATCACCAGCGGCTAGAATATCTATGACTGTAACCTTCTCAATTATACTTATATTGTTTTTCTTATGAACCTCTTTTATCAGGGTGTCACAAACTTCCTTGCCAGTTGCATCCCCAACATGAACAATCCTGTCTTTACTGTGCGCCGCTTCCCTCGAAAGACTTAAATTTCCTTTACCTTCTTTATCAAATCTAACACCATATGTACACAGCTGATTAATGTTATCTTCAGCATTGTTTACAAGAAACCTAACTACATCTTCTTTGCATAACCCCGCACCTGCTGCAATGGTATCCTGAAAGTGCAGCTCCGGCGAATCCCCTTTGCCAAGCGAAACTGCGATTCCACCCTGAGCAAGTACTGAATTGCTTATGTTTATCTCTTCTTTGGTAAGTATAGCTACATTAAGATTTTGAGGCAGACAAAGGGCAGTATAAACTCCTGCAATTCCGCTCCCGATTATAATTACATCAAAGGTTTCTTTTTTCAGTTTTTTTGAATCAAAGTTTATGAGATAACGTGGAAAATGCAAATCTATACCTCCTTTTAAGATTTTTTATATGTAAGGGCAGGTCTTGTACCTGCCCTTGTTGCGATTCCCAGAGGATTTGGGCAGACACAAGGGTTGCCCTCCATGTAGTTCTTGCGTTTTTCTTTGAAGTTTAAGGCGAACACAAGATTCGCCCCTACATTTTTTCGAACTACTATCCTCCAATTTCAAGCATTCTATCCAAACAAACTTTCGCTTTCATTCTTACCTCTTCTTTAACTTCTATTTGGTACTTCATTTCCTTTAACGCATTATACACACTCTTTAGTGAAGTCTTTTTCATATTTGGGCATATTAATCGTTGAGACATTAGATAGAATTCCTTTTCTGGGTTTTGTTTTTTGAGGCTAAAAAGAACACCCATTTCAGTTCCAATAATAAACTTTTTAGCTATACAGTTATTTGCATAATCAATAATCTGTTTAGTACTTCCTGCAAAATCAGCCATTTCAACCACCTCTGGCTTACATTCTGGATGAACCAAAAGGAATGCATCAGGATGCATTTCCTTAATCTTTTTTACCTCTTCAGGCTTAATCCCATGATGAGTGACGCAGTAACCGTCCCATAAAACAACCTCTTTTTCAGGTACCATATCTGCAACATATTGGCCCAGATTCTGGTCGGGTATAAAAATAACTTTTTTTTCAGATACCGATTTTAGTATTTTAACTGCATTTGAGGATGTACAACAAATATCGCTTCCTGCTTTTACAGCAGCAGATGAATTTATGTAGCAAATAACCGCAGCATCAGGATATTCTTTTTTCATCTTCCTCAAGGCTTCTGGTTCAACCATATCAGCCATCGGGCATCCTGCATCCTTCTCCGGCAAAAGCACAATCTTTTCAGGCGAAAGAATTTTCGCACTCTCTGCCATGAAATTAACCCCACAGAAAACTACAACATGAGCAGGATTATTTGCGCAATATTTGCTAAGTGCAAATGAATCTCCAACCATGTCTGCTATCTCCTGCACCTCATCAATCTGGTAATTATGCGCTACAATAACCGCATTTCTTTCTTTTTTAAGTTTTTTAATTTCTTCAACTAGCTCTGTGTTTTTTATATTCATTTAATCAGCATCTCCATTTTGTATTTACTATTCCATTTTAAATTGGTCAAGAAAAAAAATAGACCCCTTTTCAACCATGAAACCTTTTTTGAACTCTCCAGCCTTAGAATCAAAGTGGTCACTTATAAAAGCCTCGTAAATCTTCTCCTCTTCTCCAGTACCAAAATGCTGATATTGCAACTTGCCTTCGCCGATAAGCTTAATTCTTAATCCAATAGATGTCCCCATAATTTTGAAAATCAGGGTATTGCCTTCCAGTAACATCCCGAATCCTCCTTCATAATAAAAGCTGCAAACTTCAAAATTAATAGTCTATTGATTTATTATACATTTTTCAAATAAATATTTAAAGCTAAAATGTTTTACTATAAATAACCTTAGCTCTAGCAATGTATAATCCTTCCTTATAAACAATTTATAGAGCTGTTGAGGATTTATCAACAGCTCTATAAATTATGATTCAGAAGTTAACCTTCTTAATCGCATTCTGCATTTTCATTAAAAATGAAAACATTACATAGTACAAATTTGAACTTTAACAATTTTGGGCAGCAGCAATGAGACTGGCCTTCGCAACCAATAGCAGCCTTCTCATCTCCAGAGCTCAGTACAGATTTCAGAGAATCTGCATTGGCAGCAACAGATTGGATAACTTCGGGTGTTAATAATTCAGGAATTTTCATATCTTTCATTTTCGCGTCTCCTTTCTTGTTTACTCATTAATAAAATATGCTTTTTGATATTCAAGGGTTACATAATGAAATAAAAAATTATCTGCGCCTTATATTCTGTATAAGAATCTCTTTAATCTCATTAACTTGTTCTGATATTTTATCAAGCTGTTCTTTTAAAAAATCAACTTCCTTCTTATACGCACTTAGCCTGTAGCAAGTATGCTTATTGTCTTCCTCCTTGTTATCAAGTTCTTTTTCATCACATATATCTTCCATAAATTCAGTATTTCTTATGTGGATATTTACATTTGAAAATGCAACTTTAAGGCTGGAAAGATTGGGACAGTTTAATGGACTATCCTCAAGGTTTTTTTCAGTCAGCTCATTGTTTTCAGAATCCAATACTGTTTTAAGTATATCTGGATTTGATGCTACCATTTCAACGATTTCCGGGGTAAGAAGAGCAGGAATTTCAATTTTATGCACTTGTATTCACCTCTTTCAGCATTTTAATTATATTCATGTTTTTTACCACCTAAATTACTTTAACAATTATTATTATGATTCTTCAGTATAGTTGGTTACATAAACAGGATTCTTGAGTTTTCTGCTATCATATGCTAAAATTCAAATTGTTTCAGAAATATGGATAAAGGTGGAGAAATGAACAATTTAAAAATAATTGATATTCATGCTCATATATTTCCCGAAAAAGTTGCTAGTAAGGCCATAGAAGGAATCGGACAATTTTATGGTGCCCCAATGTCAGGGAACGGAACTGTTGAGGAACTATTAGAGAGTGGAAGCAAGGTAGGCATTTATAAATATGTCGTTCATTCTACAGCAACAAGAGAAGGCCAGGTTCAGTCCATCAATAATTTTATTGCGCAAGCACAAGCTTCCAATCCATCTCTCATTGGATTCGGTACTTTGCACCCCGATATGCAGGATATTGATTCGGAGGTTGATAGAATTATATCCCTTGGATTGAAAGGCATAAAACTACACCCCGATTTTCAAGGATTTAATCTTGATGATGACAAAGTATTGCCTATCTATAATGCTGTACAAGGAAGATTACCTATAATAACTCATATGGGAGATGCGCAAAGAACTAACTCCCATCCTAGCAGGCTTGTAAAGATTCTTGACATGTATCCGCACCTCACAGTCATTGCAGCACATCTGGGAGGATATATGATGTGGAATGAATCTCTCGAATATCTTGTTGGCAGGAACATTTATTTTGACACGTCAAGCTCATTATTTAAGCTTCCAAAGGAAACCGCTGTTAGGATTATGAGAAAACATGGTGTAGAAAAAGTTTTGTTTGGCTCTGATTATCCAATGTGGCTTCATGAAGAAGAACTTGAAAGATTTAATAAACTGGGCCTTACCGAAGAAGAACGCAGGTTGATATTATCTGAAAACGCATGCAAACTTTTAGCTATGGAATGATATAACCCTTTAACTCTGTAATGTCATTATCCTCGCAAATATATTCAACTCATGCTATAATTTTTCTAGAAATTATTAAAAATTTACTTCATTTAAGGAGTAATCTGATGACAAAAAAAATTATCGGTTTCTTGCTTAATAACCCTGTTAGCTTTGCAATCCTAAATCTTTTTACATACTGCTTTTATTCTGTAGTCATAGGAATTTCGCTTGTGCCATCTCTAAGCATAATACTCTACTCTTCTAGAGTCTTTTTACCTGTCAGTGTTAATGGAATCTCCGATCCAATCCACATTGCCTTGTTTGCAGTATGCCTTGGGCTATCGGTTTATGCATACTTTATTACCGGATTTTTAGTATATGGGATTGTTGAAAAAATCCTCACAATCGGCTTTAAAGAGGGCAAGTATCCAGTCGAATCTTTTTTGTTCTCAAGATGGCTTTTATACTCAGGCCTTCATGTAATTGTTCTCAACACAATCATGCCTTTAATGTCAGGATCTCCTTATGCAAAAATTTACTATAGAATCCTTGGCTGCAAAATTGGCAGAGATGTATTCATTAATACCGCAGGACTTCACGACGCATATTTGTTGGAGATAGGAAGCAACGTAGTAATCGGCGGGAAAGCAGATATTTCTTGCCACATATTTGAAGGCAATCATCTTACTCTGGGTAAAATAAAAATCGGCAATAATGTCTTGATTGGAACTGAGGCATACATTATGCCTGGTGTAACAATAGAAAACAACTGTAATATTGGAATGTACGCGTATGTTAGAAAAAATAAAACCGTACCCGAAGGCTCAATGATTATGGCGCTTCCAGGACTTCCTGCAAAGCAAATCGCAAAGTTGGAAAAGGAAAGCCACTAGTCATTCCTCTCTTCAGCTCTCAAAATTCCTTCTTTACTTTAGTATAATTTATATTATAATTATAAATTGTGATAATGGTTAAAATAAGAAAAATAATATTTATATGAAAGAGATAAAGGATGCCAAACGTAAAGAATATATTCATTGGTTCGCCTCTTAAGAATGAATCATTAAAAGATGAAAAGCTTAATGTTTATTGGGGATTACCTATCTTAGCAAGTGATGCGATATCATCTGTTGCTTATGCATCCGAAGAAATCTTGCTGGTATTAGTTCCCGCCATAGGAATTTTAGCTTATAAACAGCTCTCTTGGGTTGCATTAAGCATTGTGATGTTATTATTTCTTTTGGTATTGTCTTACCGACAAACGATACAAAGCTATCCAAATGGAGGCGGAGCATATATTGTCGCCAAGGATAATCTGGGCGTAAACTGGGGGATTTCTGCCGGAGCAGCTCTTTCCGTCGATTATATTCTTACTGTTGCAGTTAGTATTTCTTCTGGGATAGCAGCAATAATTTCGGCCTTTCCCAGTCTATTAAATTACAGGATAGAATTATGTTTACTCTTTTTGGGATTATTAATGATTGGCAATCTTAGAGGCATAAGAGAATCAGCTAAAATATTCAGTCTACCTACTTATGCCTTTGTAATCGGTTTAATTATAATGATTGTCTATGGTTTTATAAAAGTATGGTTCTTAGGCTTTGTTCCGCCGCAACCTTCCATTGAACAATTAAAGGTTATGGAACCTCTTACATTATTCCTTCTTTTAAGAGCATTTTCTTCAGGTTGTACTGCTCTAACAGGAATTGAAGCCGTAAGCAACGCCGTACCGAATTTCAAAGAACCCAACATCAAAAAAGCCCAGAAAACTTTAGTATTACTAGGAATACTCGTATTTGTTTGTTTTATGGGAACCGCCCTGCTCGCAAACACTTACCACGTTATACCTTCTGCCAATAAAACAGTTCTTTCGATGATAGCAAGTGAAATATTTGGTAACTCCATAATGTATTATTATATTCAGATAACTACCATGATTATTCTTGTAATGGCCGCCAATACAGCTTTTTCCGGATTTCCTATGCTCATATCGGTTATGGCTGCGGATGGATATGCGCCAAGACAGCTAAACCAACGAGGAGATCGGCTGAGCTTTTCAAATGGGATATTAATGCTCTCCAGTTTTGCAGCAATATTGATACTAATATTCAGGGGTGATACCCACCTTTTGATTCCTCTTTACGCAGTGGGTGTTTTTATGTCTTTCACACTCTCTCAATCAGGAATGTTGATGAAGTGGCTTAGAAGTAAAAACGAAAAGGACCGCTTAAGTAAAATATTGATAAATGGCAGCGGCGCAATTGTTACAGGTATTGCAACCATAATAATCGGCTGGACAAAGTTCATTCATGGAGCTTGGATAGTAGTTGTAATAATTCCCGCAATAATCTTTCTCTGTATGAAAATAAAGAAGCATTATACCGCTGTTGCTCTTCAATTAAAAAGAACCGATGATGAGCTTGCAGAACTAGACATTGATAAAGATAAGTACATTAATCACGTCATCGTACCTATTGCAAGCATTAATAAGGCAAGTATAAGAGCACTAAGATATGCAAGAACTATATCAAAAAAGGTTACAGCTTTCCATGTGTCAATCAACGAAGAAGATTCAGAGAAAATCAGGAAACGCTGGGCTTTATTAAACACCGATATAAAGCTCTATGTCAGATACTCTCCTTACAGGAAGATTATTGAGCCTCTTTTAGAGCTTATTGAATCAGAAGAACATGAATACAAGAAAGGGGACATGATTACCGTAGTTTTACCAAAATTCAGTGTGTCATCCTTATGGCAAAATATATTGCATAATCATACAAGGTTTTTCCTGGAGAATAAATTGCTGAAATACAAGCATATTGTAGTTGCGACCATGCCTCTTCAATTAAAAGTAGATGAAGTTGCAATTGATAGATACAATAAATAAATTGTACAGCAATCATAAAGGAGACCAAATTGGTCTCCTTTAAATTTAGTATTCAAACAAACCTCACTTTAAAATTTATTTTTTTATTTTTCAACATCTTTCAGCAATTTTTTCATTGTATTCCTGCATATAATAATATAAGATAAATTTGATATTTAATATCCTTTCATAGTAGTCGCAGAATGTATTTCATTGCAACTGACGTATTAATCGTCTGTTCCGTTGTTCGGAGCCTCAGGGAGGCGGATTATTAAAAAGGAGATGGTAGTTTTGTCGGACGTCAATGCTCAGGTCGCAAAAAACCAAGAAGGAGTGAACACCAAAGTAATTTCTTGCTTGGAAACAGCAAAAAAAGGTAAGGCTTTCTGTACCAGGAACAACTGCGTCATTCCCACTTCCGTAGCTGATAGCCTGCATCATTCGGGCTTAATTGAATTATCAGTATACGGTGGAGAAAGATGCAAAGAGCTTTGCCAAAAACGATGCTGGATACTTCCCAAGAATGTACATCCAGATGTCCAAGAAGCAATAGTTTCACTAGGTTAGTATTTCTAAGATAAAAAACAGCCATTCAATATGGCTGTTTTTTGTTTAATCG
>Ga0209340_1000744_pt1 | contig 30542 bp, 26 predicted proteins | sample EPASupsiteSAE323_FD_187266 | JGI IMG/M metagenome (GOLD analysis project Ga0209340, IMG submission 187266) | Bioremediated contaminated groundwater from EPA Superfund site, New Mexico - Sample SAE3-23 (SPAdes) (version 2) | ecosystem: Environmental > Aquatic > Deep subsurface > Groundwater >... | reverse complement strand
CTATCATTCCCTTCAAAGCTAATAAAGCAATATTCTCGGAATCTATCTTGTCTGTCTTTTTGTGGGTCAAAACTTTCATATCATGCGGATTACCAACTATCACTTCTAAATAATCACTTAAAAATGTTTTCGCTCATCCAAAATGACGACATATGTCACAAATGTGCATATGCATAATAGTTAACATCTGTATTCACTCCTGAACAATAAAATCGTTATGTAATTCGAGATATTCTTTGACAAGACTTTCACTCATTCCCAACAAACGAGCAATTTCTATTGGCTTCATATTTTTAGCCAACATTTGAACCTTTTTAAATGACTTGATATACCTATCACATGCTTCTTCAGTATGTGAAGTCCTCCTGGCAATATCAGGAGTCGGCACATTTTGAAGATAAAGAGAGATGATTATCCTTTTGTGTGTCAGAGTTCTTCCTAAATCATGAATTGTTCCCCGATATGGTAGAATCTCCCCGGTTTCACTTTGATACTCACGAATTTCCTTGCTGATTACTCCCGCACTTATACCAGTAATTATCGCCACATCACCCTGTGAAAGGACTCCTCCTTGATTATATGCTTCTTTTAGAATCCGAACTATTCTAGCTCTTCTAATTTCTTTTGGAGAGAAACCACTTGCACGAAGTTTATGATCATCTTCGTGTACAACAGATAAAATTACAGGGACAATTCGTGTATTACTAAGTGTTTTTGCAGGTCCTGGTTTTTCATCAATAGCAACTGCAAACCACATAATCTGCCCCACACTCAAAGTCCATGGATCGTGATGATATTTATCATAAATGTTCAATAAATCATGAACTAACATATCTTGGACCCGTTCTCCACCTAAAAACTTGTATTCAGCTTGAATAAGAGTTTTAATCGCGGAACCAACACTTTTTCCAGAACCTGAAGATATCATCCCAGTTCCCCCTTTTTTTCAGATTCAATGCATGGAATCTTATCAGGTGGTTCTCCAAGTATCTGAAGTAACCTATCATTTGAGATGTCTCTGTATTGATTGAACAGGTCCAGATATTCACCTACAACTTTTTCTGATTGTGAAGTTAGTTCTCGAATCTGCACGGAATTGTAGCCTTTTTGCATTAGAAGGATCACTTTTGAAAATCCTTGGATATACCTCTTAATTGCATCTCCAGTATGGTGAGTTCTTTGCTCAATTTCTGTGTACTCATATCCTTTGAGATATAACTCAACAATTTTCGCTTTATGTGATAATGTTGGACCGATATCCTGTAAGGAACCACGTGTTGGGATCATTATACCCTTATCCCTCAATTCTTTCATATCTCGTTGAATAGTCCGAGTACTTGTGGTTAGAAGATGAGCCAAATCCTGTTGAATGAGTAATCCGCTCTGTTCATATGCCTCGTTATAGAACCTGATCAATTTATGCTGCCGTAATCCCTGAATGCCACTCGATGAGAGGACACTCGCATCTTCTGGGGTAGAGACTGTGAGTTTAACGGGAACCAATTTTAGATCTTGTAATGACTTACCAGGGGGTTCATCCTTATGAACTGCGTGGTATATGATTTGAGTATCAGATCTCAAATTACCGTAATTCTCTTCGATGAATTCATGCATCAACTGGACCAAAGAGCGACAAATCGCTTTTGAAAAACCATACTCTTCTTCAAGTTGATGAAATAATTGTTGTTCGTTCGTTTTAACCCAGACACTCTTTAGAGTTTTCGTATCCTGAATATTTACACCCATAAAAATCAAGGTGTATACTATCAGTAACACGAGAGTTAAGTACGTCGCCACTTGTCGTATCTGTAAATTGCTCAGGTCCGCTCATTCAATTTTGCTCAGCCCTAATTGCTAGGTTATCTTTATAGCCCAAGTTTGCCACTTTGACTTCAGATAGTCAATGAGCTCACCCACTATCGTGATCACTTTTTTTTAGATTTTCATCGGAAGATGCTATTTGACAGTTGGGGATTTTTCGATCAAAACTTCATGTAACCCCCCAATTATGGTCCAAAATCATCGTGTTAATGGCATCAAAATTGGAGTGAATGAACTTTTTTGTCTTCCTCATCCACGAATCTATCGTAACTGTCAAATTCGATAGTGCTGTTTTGATGAATTTCGTTGATGTATGCTTCAGTTCCTGGATCTCAAATCGGATCAGTGAGACAAATACCTGTGCGATAAATCCAATGATTAGCGCCCCGTAAATACTGTTATCGGTCCAGACACGTAATGGTTTGATCTCAATTTCGTTCTTAAGAGAGTTGAATATCTTCTCAATTGAGTCCTTTTTCCGATAGGTCAGAAGAGCTTCAGTAAGTGTCAAATTCTTACTCGATTTTAGGCAGAAGAATCCCTCTCTCCCTGTGATGAACTTTTCTTCAAGAAGCTTAACGGCATCATCTTCAGAGAGTTCCATTAGCTTTGTCTGGATGGAGTAGTCCACCTCCACAAGAAGATTGTTTATCCTGAATCGTTTAGGAAGAGCCTTATTCTTGTCAATACTCTCCTGAATTGCCTTTGCTTCTTTTATCTCCCGAACCACTTTTCTGGCTCTGGATTCCAACTGCTCTTTCTGCAGTTTTTCTGAGAAGTAGAGATAGTTGGTACTGTTTGGCTTCTCTATTTTAATTCCGCGAATCCCTGATTCCTCATCAATTACATGAGGGTTATAGGTTTCAAACTTAGCGATGATCTTGTCATCGCTCTTGTTGAGCTTCTTTCCGGTGATGTACTGGAGATTATCTGCCCGGATCATATGAGTATTAACGACACTATTTGCTCCTTTATCGAATATTACCAGAGATCCTTCTCTCAGCCGGTTCCTTGACTGCCGATATGTCTTCTTGAAGTGGGTCTGATCATTGAGATTGCCAGGTTCGATTGTCATCCCAATTGGGATATTGATCGGGTCGGAAAGTTCTGTAATGCCAACGGTAATCTGTTTTTTATCTGGACGGTGATCCCGGCTATATCCATACTTACCGAGCCGGGCCTCATTGCCATGTAGGACAATGCTTGTCCAGTCCATGTTGATGTTGGTATGCTCGAAATCATACCGCGAAAAAAGGATATCCTGGATGTCAGAGATGATTTCTTCCCGATTAGCACCAAGAATTTCAAGGACTCGGTATAATGTTCTTTCGCTGAAGGAACAGAGGGAAAATTCCTCAAGCACTTCAGGCCGGTTGATCCACTCGTGAGATCTCTTGATGCTGAAGTTATCCGTCAATTTGTAACTGATGAGGGCTCGAAGCAGACTATTGATATCGATACCCCTCGTTTTGTGTTTCCCAAAAATATCGCCGAAGTTCAGGACTTCATACAGCTTGTCAACAAGGAATATGGTGCCGATGGGAAAGGATATATTTTCATTACGCTCAAGTTCACTAGTTCTAAGTTTTGTTTGCATTTTAAGCGATTCAAACATCACTAAGAACACATTTATTTTTTGTTAGTGGCAAAGTTGGGATATAATAAAACCCTTTGAAGAACGAAGTCTTAAAACAGCCATAATGATGGCATTATACAAACATTCCATTGACAGAAAAATTAAGATAAGCGAGATGAAGTACCGGAGTATATCTGAGAGTTCTGATGCTCTTATCCTTATTATAAATCCAGGTTATTCAATTGATTATATTAACTGTGTAGGATCGAGGTATTTTCATATGGACACTGAAAGAATAATTGGAACCTTTCTTGATTCGTTATTAACACAAGAAGATTTTACAAAATTTCAGCAGAAGTTCATGGCTGCCGTGTCAGGTCAAACCACGATTCGTGAACAGATCAAGTTATCACTTAATGGAGAGGAGTTCTGGTTTGATTCAGCAATCGTACCTATTTATGTGGATAATAATAAACCGGATCAGGTTATCTGGTATGCAAAAGACATAACAGATCTAATTGAGATCCATCATGAACTACAGAAAAAAGGTGCAATGCAAATAGAGAAAAATATGGAACAGTTTCAGATCCTTAATGATCAGATAAGAAATCCTTTAACTGTAATTGCATCTCTAGCCTCAATGGAGGAAGGCCAGTATACGGATAAAATTCTGGAACATGTTAAAAAAATCGATGATCTGGTTAATCAACTGGACAGGGGCTGGATTGAATCCAATAAAATTAGATCATACTTTTTACGTCATTATAAACATGGAGAAGAATTTTGGACCTGATTAACAATGAATTGATTTTTGTTTTAACCATTCTGGCAATAATAGCAGGACTTTTATTATTATTATTAATTATACTGACCGTAAAATCAGGGAAAAAAAATAATACATTACTATTTCTTTTTTTTGTCCTGACAATATATTTATTCGGATATGCGGTTGAACTTCAGGGTTATCCTATTAATATTACACTCAAAATCATAGCTATTGAATATATCGGTATTGCTCTTGCACCATCCCTTCTCTTACTAGTAATTCTGGATTATTGGGGAATTTCTACAGAAAAGATCAAAGTTTATCAGGCATTACTCTTTATTATCCCGTTTATTACTATTCTGATAGCGTTTAGTGATCGGATAATTCCCTGGCTATACAGTTCTGCATGGATGGCAAATTCATCAGGGATCAACGGATTTGCAATGATTCCCGGCATCTGGTGGTATATTTATTGTACATGGAATGCCGCAATGCTTTTGATCTGCTCCCTTATTCTGTTGCATGTTATATTGACAAAAAGCAGGCTGTACAGAAATCAGGCTATCCTCATGTTAATAGGAGTTTCAGCCCCTTTGGTATCCATTTATTTAAATAGTATTGTTCGCCAGACAATTCCAATTGATCTGACGCCTTATGCAATAATGATAACCGGTTTGAGTGTATATCCTGCAATAACCAGGTTTAATCTTTTTAATATTGTTCCTATTGCCTATGCCTCCGTCTTTAAAAAACTGGGCTCAGGCCTGATTGTTCTTGATAATCTTGGGAGAATAAGAGAATTAAATCCTGCTTTTGAAGAGATCTTCAACGTAAAAGGTTCGGAAATAATTGGTTCCGATGCAGGGACTTCTATACCATATGGTAATTTTCTGGTCGACCTATCAAAAGGAAATAATATAAAACGAGAAGAGTTAAAAATTTCTACTTCTGAAAGGCCGGAGTATTATTTCGTAGATGTTATTCCATTTGACGAGGATAAAAGTACCTCATCAGGATCTGTAATTATGGTTACAAGAATTACAGATCAGAAAGAGAGAGAGAAACAACTTATTGAGTATGCCGACATAATTGAATCACGCAGGGTTGACCTGAATATCGCTTATGATGAAAAAAATACTGCTTATGATCTGCTTAAATTAAATCAGCAGGCACTTTCAGATAGTGAGAGATCTTTGAGAAGGGCTGAAGCTCTGGCCCATCTCGGAATTTATGAATGGGATGTTAATTCAGGCAAGGTTTCTGCATCTGACGAGTTTAAAAGGATCATTGGAATTCGAAATGCCGATCCATTACCTGGATATTTTGATTTTATTAATTATATTCTGCCTTCGGAAAGGGAACACGTATCAGCATTAATTAAAAAAAATCTTGATACATGCAAATCTTTTACAACTGATTTCAGTATAATCCGGCCGGATGAAACCGTGAGAAAGATCAGAAGTATGAATGAAAGTGAATTTGATGAAAATGGGCTTCTCACACATACTACTCTGATTATTCAGGACATAACCGAAGAAGAAAAAATGCTTGATGAGATATCGGAAGTTCATAACGAGAACCGGATCCTTATAAGTGAGATTCATCACAGGGTAAAAAATAACTTACAGGTTATCTCGTCATTGCTTTCGATGCAGTCTCGTACAATTGATGATCCGGTGACACTCTCTCTTTTTAAGGAAGCACAGGCAAGGATAAAATCAATAGCTCTTGTTCATGAACAGATCTATAATTCATCAAATTTTAATAAGATAAAATACAGGGATTATATTCTGAAAATGACTGCCTATCTTTTTAGCTTATATAATGTCTCACATGATAAGATTAGGTGTTTAAATAATGTAGAACCTATTGAAATATCAGTTGAAATTGCAGTTCCTTTAAGCCTGATAATCACTGAACTAATAACAAATTCAATAAAATATGCATTTGATGATAATAAAACAGGGGAGATAGAGATAATTATGATCCTGGATCATAAAAAAAATATGTATATACTGGATTATTCTGATGATGGATCAGGTTTTCCGGATGATTCTGATCCTAATACCGGCAAGGGTTTTGGATCCACTTTAATAATTGGGCTGACAAAGCAGATATCAGGAAATATAGATGTTAATTCAAATCATAAAGGCGTACATTATCACATTGAATTTCCGGTTGTGTAAATTTTATACTCTCTCTCAATTCTGGATGGAATAATAAATGAGTATTCGACACCAGAACTGCTGCTCTGAATGTTGATAATGCCTGACAACTGCTGAATAAGTCCGTTTATCAGAGATGTACCAAATCCCTGACTTTTCGTATGATCAAAACCTTCAGGAAATCCAGGGCCGTTATCTCTGTAATGCAACTGATATTGTTCTTTTTCTGGATCATAAGTAAATATAATCTGGATTTCACCTTTTCTTCCGTCATAAAAGGCATATTTAAATGAGTTAGTCAATAACTCGGTTATTATCAGACTACATGGAACAGCCTTCTCAAGGCTTATATCGAGATCTTCTACCTCAATATTACATTTAACGGCTCCAATGGTCAGATTATATGACTGAAGCAGATAGGATGTTATCTTCTGCAGGTAATCCTTGTAGTTAATCCTGTTCATATTATCCGACTGATATAAAAATTCATGAACATAGGCCAGTGATCTTACCCTGTTTTTTGTTTCATTGAATAGAGCCTTATATTCTGGATCTTTAATATTTCGTGATTGCATTGAAAGGAGAGACGAGATTATCTGCATATTATTCTTTACCCTGTGATGAATCTCCCTAAGCAGCGTTTCTTTCTCCAGATATGCCTCTTTTATCTCTTCCTCCATCAGTTTTTGTGTTGTAATATCCTGAGCTATCAGAATAGGATGCCTTGAGATAAAATTATCTTCGGCCTGTATCTCACCCATACATCTGACAGCACGCTTTTTCCGATTTTCAAGGTCTATCCAGATATCCAATGTAAAAGGTTCTTCGGTTTTTATTAGAGAATTAAGAGAATTTTTAAATATTTCCTTATATGAAGACTGGATTCTCCTCTCTATTATATAATTAATATAGTGGTCTTTACCGGAATTCAGTCCGAAAATATTTAAAAATTCATCTGATGCATATAACTCGTCTTCTGAAAAATTCCACTCTAAAAACCCAAGATGAGCGATCATCTGAGCTTTTTTTAAGGAATTTTCACTCTCTTCAAGAGCCCTTTTATTTCGCTCGAGTTTTTTGATTACACTACTTCGCTCCTTCTCCATGGCTCTTAATTCATCGTATGAGGCAAGTATCTCCTCATATGCTGCACTTATTTCAAGATTCTGGTTCTCTATTTTATCCTCGATCTCTTTTCTGTCGGAAATATCCCTGGTTATTCCAATCAGTTCAATATCCTGAGTCTCGTGATTTATAAAATAGTTTGCAACAGTTTCTGTGATTACTGATGAACCATTGGTACAAGTTATGGGTGCCTCAAATCGAAAATATTTTTTAAAATAAATATTTTTTAAAAACTCTTCTTTTTCATTCTGTAATAAAGTTTTTAACATATTATCTTTATGCGATGTGATAATGTCATAAAATGGTCTTTTAAGTAACTCTTTTGAATGGTATCCACATAATTGTCTGATTGAAGGGCTTATATATCTTAAAAATCCCGAATCAGAATTTAGGATCCATATGACATCTTTCATATTTTCAGCGATAAGATGATACTGCTCTTCAGTTCTGTTTAACTCCTTCACTGCAATTTTTTTCCATGTAATATCAATAATAGTCCCATATATCGCATTTTTTCCCTGATACTTCATAACCGAGGAGTATACCTCAAGACAAATGAGAGAGCCGTCTCTTTTAATTCCGTTAAACTCGAGAAAAGTTACTTCCAAATTATTATTTAACAAATTTTTTAGAAAAATGCCGACCTTTTCACAATCATCCGGAGAAACAAGGGAGTCTATGGTTTTTCCCTTTAATTCTTCTCTTTGATACCCAAACATCAGGGCGAGTCTTGGATTGATATACAAAAAACGGTCATCCTGATAGATATAAATACCAACAGGAGAGTTCTCAACAGGATTTTTAAAAATTTCATCCGATTCTTTCAGATCACGCTCCTTTTCCATAAGATCGGTTTTTGCCTGTTTATATCGGGTTATATCCTTCAATGAAAGTAAATCAGCGGTCTTCCCATCATATTTGATAATCTTGCCGATTGATTCCAGAATAATCCGGTTTCCTTTTAAGGTTATCACCTGGTATTCGGCAACATATCCATCATTACCGGTTGAAACCTGTTTAAAATCATTTATGACATCGGATATTGATTCTGGTGCTATAAACACCATAACATTGGTCCCGATTAAGTCATTGGGATCTTCTGCTTCTAAAGTCCGGGCAGTTGCATTATTTACGAAAAGAATAGAACCCTGAAGATCAGATATCAGGATTGGTTCCATTGAATAGTGAACCAGGGTTTTGAATTTATCCTCGCATTCAGCGAGTTTTTTCCGGGTTATTACATAATCTTCATAATCTGTCTGGATAACGTTATCTGGAAGTGATACCAAAATTTTTTCACGATTTGTAGCCTTAAAATCCCGGATCTTATCTTCTTTATTTAAATCATTAAATGACATTTTGTTATCACAAAAGAATCCTGTTTCTTTTTCTTGTTTTTTCTATATAAATTATGTTTTACTGGCGCCGGTAAAACAGACTATTATATATCCGGAAGGAATACCAAAATGGTCTATGTTTCCCAAAGATCAAATCCTGAAGGGTCTACAAGAGATACTCTTCATTATGATATATTATTCCGTATATCATTACAAAAAAATAATTCTCCATTCTTTCTAATAAATTGTGAAACAAATTTTCTCTTTTTTTCATTAGAAAGAACTTCAATAATTTGTTCTTTCTGTTCATCCACAATTGAAAATACCTCCTGTAAATTTTTCTTTTAATCTGAAGTATATCATAATATATACCATGAAAAGATAAGTAAAGGCCCTGACGATTGATTACATTTCATATCGTCAATATAACAGGCAATAAATATCGTAATTATTTTAGATCCTCATATCCCTCGATAGCCTTAAGAGTACTGTTAAAATTATCAGGGTTTACTATTACCTCATCCAGATTTACTCCAATTTCATTCATCGTCTCCCCTATCAGAGGATTACTCATAATTCCCTGTGGATTTCCAGAAGACAGATCCAAAATGATCTGGTTTAAGGATGAGTCAATCATGGAGAAGAGCGAACCACCGTCTTCACTATAACTTAAATCCACCCCGATTTTTTTCAGAAGAGTAATAAGCAGAGAGAGATCCTGCCCATCTTCACCATTTAATAATCCGGTTAAATTATCATGGAAGTCGTCTTCATATGACCTGTTATCCAGGATCATATCATCTGAAATTACTGGATTAATCAAAAAAAGAAGAATTAAGGAGAGTAATATCCGGGTTATTATTCTAATACTGCATAATGACTCTTCCATTAAATATATAGAGCAGTTCTTCTCTTTTAATATTTTACATTTCATTACGGTTATCAGGATAATGTATATAGTAAACCTATATTTTATTGAAAGTAAAGCCCATACCTTCCCATGTTATACAGATCTTAAGAAAATTATTCAGGCTTATTCCTGAACATACCTGAACAGACAACATATTTCTTACCGTCACTCCCTTCTGTTAACTGATACCAGGTAGTCTTCCAGAATAAACCGCTTTCAACGGGATTACTATATATATAATCCTCCCATCCGGTGCCATTTGCCAGTGCTCCTGCAACAATCTCATCCCTGAACGGCTTTCCTGCTGCATCGGTCTTATTATGATAATTCTCCCCGACCATCCTTATGTTATCAGCATGGGCCACCATATTCAGATCGGTATCATAAACAAAGACATATAGATCGGGTTTTTCCAAACTCCTGTAGGGTACAAGACCTTCATTAATCTTCTGAATAGTGCCGGAAGCATCTGCTGCAAGATCCGCAGCTGTCTGATTTACAAGATTAATCACTTCTTCGGCTGTAATTGTAGAGTCAGAGTAATCTGGTTCGATATACCTGTAGAGGATCCTGTCATACATACTTACACCAGATCCGTCTTTCTCGGTCCTGATCAGATCCATCGTGTCCTGGAATGACTGGACAAGCCTGACAGAGGTATTCGGGTTGAATGCAATGTAAAAGTCATAATTTTTCAGGGTTTGACCCGGGACAATTGAGGCAGGATCAGAGGCATACTGGTTTATGAGCTGGCGACCTGGCAACGAAGCATATGCAAATCCATCGATGGTTCCATCTTCAAGCTTTTTTATCAGTTCCTTTGGATCCGATGAATAGACAATATCTTTGCCCCCTGCATTTATCAGGGCAGTAGCGGCTATATCATCAGTAATTGTCCCTATCTTCATATCAGAAGGACTCATATTCCTGAATTTGTCAGCCGAATCACGAAGTGAAAATATTACTATCGGAGTCCTGGCTATGGGACCCGCCCACCTGAAGAGATTCTCACGTTCAGGAGAACGGGCAATAACTGATATGGCCGTACCATTCTGGGTCTGTGTTCTGTTGTATACATCTTCCCATGTCCCGAAGATAAAGTGATCGTCCGGAACATTAATATTATACCGTGAAAAGATGTATTTCAGAATATCTACGGATATCCCCTTTGGTACCCCGTCTTTCTTAAAAGTATACGGGTAATACCCTTCAGTAAGATACTTCATATGCGACAGACCATTACCAAGAATCCAGGACGAGAGAATCTGATCAAATTCACTCATTCCCCCGTCATCCGGTGTCTTCTTTATCTCCTCGAAGGCCTTCCGGAACTTTTCAACAAGAAGTGCAGGCGTTCCCTTGCTAAATCCGATATATACCGGAAAAGACCCCAACTGTCCGGATACCTTATAAAACCCTGATTTTCCTGTTGCATTCTTAATATGGTATTCAGCAGCGATGTTACCATATGCAAAGAGATCTATCGTCCCATTATCCAGGTATTTAATTAGTGTATATGGATCCGGATCAGTAACGATGGAATTCTTATCAACTCCTGCATCTGCCAGATAATCGATTGTAACATCATCGGTAACAGTTCCGATTGTATAATTTGAAAGGTCTGAAGTGTTATTAACGGATATATTCCTGTTCCTTAAAGAATAAAGATCAATATCAGATGATACCACAGGACCAACCCAGGAGAAGAGATCTTTTCGTTCAGGAGACATTGCAATTGAAAAGATAACTGTACCTGGCTCTTTTAATGCTTTCTGATAGGCATCACTCCAGGGAAGAAACCGGACAGATTCCCTTGGGAGTTCTTCTCCCGCTTTCCTGGTGATAGCAATAACCATATCCACCATCAGGCCGGATGCCGTGCTATTGTCAATAAAGGTAAAAGGCGGGTACTCTTCGGTAACCCAGGTCAGGTCGTTTAATGAATCATAGTTTTTTTCTGCAATTGCAGGTATACAGATGAAAAAGAGAGATAATATGAATAATAGGAGTATTAATCCAAATCTGGGGAGCATAATTAATATGAGAATGTTGTTGATATATGGCTGTCGAAATTATTATCTGGTATGCTTATTATTTCCTGGACATAATTCTTCCATGAACACATTCTAATAATATTGATTAAATTATGTTGTCAGTTAAAGAAAGAAAAAATCGGACCTGCGAATCTGGTTGTATAATGTGGAGTAGTAAAGAAAACAGATGTCTTGCAGATTACCCAGATGAAAAAAGAAGAGAGGAAGACAAGAACGATAACTGCAGGTATAATCTCAGAATAGAAGAATGCCTCGAGATGATGCAAAAAGAATTAACCAGCAAAATGGCAGGCAATCCAATTCCAAATTGGCTATATTACAGGATCAAGGCCAGATTTGAAAGGATAAGCCCTGATAATTTAAAAGAGGGTATGGAAGATGGAAATGAATACTACAACGGTTATTGTGCAGCCCTTGAGTGGATAAAAAAACAGACCGAATTTCCATGTGAGGGGTGCGGACTTTCTGACTGTTCCCATCATGGAACACAATACAATTGTGCCGGAAACTGTCATTAACCTGATCTTCTATTTTTCAGGTAAAGACGGAGATAAAATAAAAATTAGATCATCTGGAAGATTTATCCGGATGTTTTATAAGAGGTTTAAATTAACAGGTCTTTGCTCCATCAAGGGCTGCTTTCAGAGCATCTTCGGTGATACCGAGCTTTGTTGCAGCATCCTTAAACATACCTGATCCATCACCATCAGGGGCACCCTGACCCGGGGTTCCCATTACTTCATTTACCTTGTCCTCTGATATTCCAAGGGCTTTAGCAAGAGCTGCATTATCTGGTTTTCCCTGCTGACTTTCCATTGCCTTCTTAAGAGCGTCTTCAGTCACACCGAGTTTTGCTGCAAGGCCTGCATCATCGGGCTTATCCTTTGGAGTTCCCGGGTTTCCCATGGCTTCTTTCAGTTTCTCTTCAGTAATACCAAGGGTTGCTGCTGCCTTTGCAAAATCAGTACAGTTCTGGGGTGGCTGTTTTTCTGTATCATCTGCTGCACCTGCAACACCTATAATCAATGCTGCGAGGCAGAATATGCTTAAAATTACCAGAATTCTTTTCATGATTATTTCAGTTTCCAATATTTTTGTTATCAGAGACCTCTATCTGTTAACCGATGCCATATTTAAAAATAGAATATACAACTGGTTTAAACAGACAACCCGGCGGTTATCCATTCTTCTATAACCAGGTAATCTGCCAGAATCACCCCGGATTAATTTCGTGGGATCCTGTGGTGGTATCTCTTAATAGATCTTATACTTGTAGACTGTTCCAGCTTTCATCACAAAATTAACATCTTCCATCACTGTAATATCTTCCAAAGGATTTCCTGGTACGGCGATGATATCAGCAGCCTTGCCGGTAGCGAGGAGACCAAGTTCAGGTCGCATCAACATCTCTGCAGCAACGCTTGTTGCAGCACGAAGTGCCCGGACTGGAGAGATTCCGTTTGTGACCATCTCACCAAACTCAACTGCTCCATTCACACTGTAAGGAAGAAGTCCGAGATCAGTACCAAAAGCTATCATAACATTGCTTTTTGATAAATTCCTGGCGTTTTCGAGGAGTTTATCTTTATACATTCTAAACTTCATCTTCATATAGTGATTTGATCCTAAAGATACCCAATATTCTTCACTATCTGCCAGCCTGGCAGATCTGACTCCTCCATACTGAGTCGGGACCAGGTAGACCCCTTTCTCCTCAATAAGCCTTATTGTCTCAACAGATGCCAGTAAACCATGCTCTACTGATCTTACGCCAGCCTGGACTGCCATACGAACTGCATCATCTCCGTGGAGATGGGCTGCTACCGGTCTGCGATATTGTCTGGCAGTAGCAACAAGACAGTTCATCTCATCCTGTGTATACCCGACATCAACAGGATCATCCACCGGAGTGGTAAAACCACCTGATGCTGCAAATTTTATCCATTCAGCTCCCCACCTTATCTCCTGCCTGACAACCCTGCGGATCTCATCAGGACCATCTGCTAGACAGTTTTGCCATGGATTACAATCCGGGGCCAGTAATGTATGGACATCTGCATGTCCGTTTCTGGCACTGATCATGTGACCGGATATTATAAGACGTGATCCATGGATTAAACCACGTTCAAGAGCCATTTTTATATCCCTGATCACATATCCGTGTGGATCCATATCCCCACAGTCCCGGACAGTAGTAAATCCGTTCATAAGATGAGTTTTAAGTGCCTCTGCTCCAAGAAGGGCTTTATATCCTGCTGAATAATTCCAGAAGTTGATTATCATTTCAGGCCGCAGGGTAATATGAACATGACAATCGATAAGTCCGGGCATCACAACCCTGTCAGAGAGATCGATTACTTCCGTACCTTCCGGTACATCAATATTCTCACCAATTTCTGTGATAATACCATTATCAATAAGAATCTCCTTCGGACCGAGGAGAGTGTCTGAAACACCCTCCCAGACATTCCCTGCACGAATTAAACAAGATTTCATCAATTCATTCACCCATAAGTTGATTTTATGTTCAATATGACGGAAACTTAGTCAAACTTAAAACTATCCGGCGTTATTATCAGCATCCAGTTCAATAGCCTTGTCAAATGCTGAAATAGCTTCGTCGTATCTTCCGAGGGCACTTAAGGCATTTCCCTTATTATTCCATGCATCGGAGTACTCTGGATCTCTCTGAATCGCCATATCACAAACAATTATTGCCTCTTCATACCGTTCAAGGCAGTTCAGAGTTTTACCTTTATTGCTCCATGCATCAGAGTACCCGGGATTAATTAGGATAGCCTTGTCAAATGCTGAAATAGCTTCGTCATATCTTTCCAGACTGCTTAGGGCACTGCCATTATTATTCCATGCCATGAAACTTTCAGGGTCGAGTTTAATAGCTCTTTTTCCTGCTTCCAGTGCCTCTTCATACCGGCCAAGATAAAACAGTATTATCCCTTTATTTGTCCAGGTATCTGCAGATTCAGGATTGAACCTTAGCGCGTTGTTACATTCATCTAATGCTTCTTCAAACCTTTTTATATCTTCCAGAATTCTTTCATTATTAATTAATTGATCGGGATTATCACCTGAACACGTTAATTCAATCATACTAGGCATTTCCTGTGAGTATAATTAATAATTACGTACCAGAAATATTACTCCTGTCGTGAGAGTAAGGCTCTGACATCATCATAACTAAAAACCGGTATTCTTACTTGACCATCTTCAGTTATTGTATCACTATATATACCTGTCTTTATCCTGAAAATTTGAATATCCATATCTGTAACATATTTATATTTATAAATAGAGAGAAGGTATGCAGGATAATGATTATTCACTATTCGAGCAGATATTAATGTAACTATTATCAATTTAGAGGGAATTATGGATTTTTTGAATAATATTAAAGTGGGTAAGAAACTTATAGGCTCATTTTTAATTGTTGTAATAATTATGGTAATCGTCGGACTGGTCGGCCTTTCCGGGGTTAATACAATAAACAGTTATGTCGATGCCATGTACGGGGATCAGTTAATTCCAATAAATAAACTGGACACCATGAACCAGCAGATTTGGGAGATCCGGGGAAATACAGTTGGATATTATACACTCCCTGATACAAGGGATAATATGAGAACGCAGACCGATGCACTTATAGAAGCCCTGGATAAAAACATCTCTGCATATCAGTCTCTAATAACAGATGACAGTGAAAAAGAAATTTACTCAGAACTGACTGATTCGTGGAATAAATATAAAAATGCTGTTGAGACTTTTTATGCAGTGGTAGATTCAGGAGATAATAAAGCAGCGATAGTCTCAATGACAAGCGGCGATCTTGTAACACAACGTAAAGCCGCCTCTGATACATTACAGAAATTAGTCGATATAAATCTTAAAGAAGCAAATGACTACTCACTTGCAGGTAATACAGAACTGGCAAAGGTTACTCTCCAGATTATTATTACAATAATTATTGGAGCGATACTGGCTTTTTCTCTTGGTTTTATCATCAGCAGGAGTATTTCCGTTCCCATCTCAAAAGCCGCCAATATAATGCGGGAATTAAGTCTCGGGCATTTCGGTAACCGGCTGAAACTTAACAGAAAAGATGAGATTGGAGAAATGGCGGTTGCGATGGATAAATTCGCTGATGATCTTCAGTTTGATATAATTTCCGGGATGAAGCAGATTGCTGAAGGAGATATCTCCATATCACTTACTCCAAAAGATGAAAAGGACGAGATTGCCCCTGCATTTAATACTCTTGTCGGGGCAATCAACTCAATTGTCGGAGAGGTTAACACTCTGATTTACACTGCTGAAGAAGGTAACCTGAAGCAGAGGGGAGATCCGGCTAAGTTCCATGGAGTATACAAGGAAATAATCATCGGGATAAATGAAATGCTGGATGCCATAGTAATTCCCCTTAGAGAAGTATTAAGAGTTTCAGAACTGTTTGCTCATGCGAAATTCTCTGCCAGATTTGATGAGAATGTTGCAATCAAAGGAGATTTAATAGCCCTCAAAAACGGGCTTAATACCGTTGGAATGGAACTCTCAAAAGCGATCCAGGATATCTCCGTCCAGGTTGGCTCCTTATCTGCTTCATCTGAAGAGGCCGCTGCAAGTGTTGAAGAAATTACAGCCGGGGCAACCTCAATAGCCCAGAGTTCATCTGTTGTAAGTGCAAATGCTGAAACAAGTGTAAATTCTGTGGACCAGGTACTGACAGCCATGGAGGAACTTAATACATCTGTCTCAACGGTAGCTACAAAGGTTGAATCTGTAAGCAGGCTCTCACAACAGGCGAATATTACATCAACAAACGGCGTTGAACAGGCTGCCATTGCTGAAAATGGAATAAAAGCGATAAATGAGGCAGTAAATGACGTTGGGAAGATAATTACTGAAATCAAGGGTCAGATGAATGAAATCGGAAAGATTGTTGAGATAATCGGGGATATTGCAGACCAGACAAACCTGCTTGCCTTAAATGCAGCAATTGAGGCTGCAAGAGCCGGGGATGCAGGTATGGGCTTTGCAGTTGTTGCCAATGAAGTCAAAGTACTGGCACAGGAATCACAGGGTTCGGCAGAAAATATTGGAAAGATCATTTCTTCTCTTCAGAACCAGTCGGAGAGAGCTGCCAGTGCAATGAACCAGGCTACTTCCGAGGTCGCGAAAGGTTCGATTGCAATAAATGATACAATAAAATTTTTCCACAATATTGCCGGACAGGTAGAAGAGATCTCACAACACATGACAGAGGTAGCAAGTCTTTCGGAAGAAGAAGCAGCGGCTGTTGAGGAGATCACTGCCAGTGTATCCGAAGTGAAAAGCCTCGCTGTGGAGACTGCAAAAGAAGCGATTGGTTCATCATCTGCTTCAGAAGAATCATCAGCAGCATTAAACCAGGTATCGACGGTTGTCACTAATTTATCTGTTATAGCCACCAGGATTGATGAATCAATGTCAAGGCTGAACGGATAAAAATAATTTTTTTATCCGTCGGGATTATAGTATATTATCCCTGAAATAATATTATATCAGCCAATATGCGATTTATTTGTAAGTATCCTTTCCCCTAAATCAGAAGATCATACTCTTTTTCTGCCTTAACTCCATATTTCCTGATTTTGGTAAATGAGATCACAAAAACAAACCGGCTATGTGATATATTGTGGATTTGAATTATGATTCCTTCGCTACAGAACCTGTAACAGGAGATTTTGAGGATGCAAGATACTGTCCTTTTTTAATGGGAAAATTGATTCAGAAGGTCTGACATCAGTTTTGAGCATCTACCCCTTGGGTATGGACTTTTAAACCGGTAGATTTACAATGCTCACATTGTATTTCGTATCATTCAAAAAATATAATCGAAATGGATATTATAAATTAGAAAAGACATTATGCAGATATCCAGAACTAGTACCCGTCAAAAGGGGTTTGCTCTCCTTATTCTTTCAATTTCACTTGCCAATTTTATGGCGGCACTTGATTCAACAATTGTTTCAGTTGCACTTCCTACAATATCTGATGTATTCAATATAACCCCGGGTACGGCAAGTTGGATCCTGACCAGTTATATATTAGTCCTGGCAGGTTGTGTTCTTATCTTCGGGAAAGTATCCGATGCCATTGGGTTTAAAAAAATATTCCTGTCGGGTTTTTTGATCTTTACTATTAGTTCATTTGCTACCGGATTTTTACCTGGATTTCTCAACTCCTTCTACATTTTCATTGCTACAAGAATATGCCAGGCCATTGGAGCTTCTATGATTATGGCAATAGGACCTGCAATGGTTACTGCGTATATTCCAATGGAACTAAAGGGAAAAGCCATGGGTACTGTCTTCACGATGCAGGCATTTGGGGGAGCAATAGGACCTACAATCGGCGGATTACTTACCCAGCATCTCTCATGGAGCTGGGTCTTTTTCATTAATATTCCTATAGGTATTTTTGCAATTCTCCTGGGCTATAAAGTAATTCCGGATCTGACAACAAATAGAGGAGGGTATGGTTTTGATCGTATAGGAGCATTACTTATATTTATCGGACTTTCATCCATGACATTCTTCCTTTCAGAAGGACAGACATTCGGATGGACCAGTCCGGTAATACTTGGAACAATAATCCTTATGCTGCTCGCTCTCGGCTCCTTTGTATGGCATGAACTCTCGGTATCTGATCCATTGCTTGAACTCCATCTTTTTACCAATAGAAATTTTATACTTACTAATTCCCTGATAGCCTTTTTATTCTTTAACTTTGCCGGAATTTTCTTTTTGCTCCCATTCTACCTTCAGAATATTCAGAAACTTACCCCTTCTCTTGTGGGCCTTATCTTTTCTTCACTATCAATTGCCATTATGATCGGGGGAGTAATGGCGGGAGTATTTTACAACAGGTTGAAAGGAAGAAAAATTAATATTATTGCCGGAATTTTCGAGATTTCAGGATATTTCCTGCTTACACGTATTACGATCGATACTGATCCCTGGTATTTTTTTCTATGCCTTGTCCTTATCGGGACAGGAACAGGAATGATACTGACATCAGCATCAAATATGGTCATGAACTCGGTCTCAAAGAAATACCAGGGAATGATCTCAAGTTTTACAAATATTGAACGTTTTATTCCTATAATATTGGGAGTTACCGTCTATAATCTCATCTTTACTTTAGGTATCTCCGGGAAAACCATCCCGGGCGAAATTACAAGAGAGATATTGGCAGGCATCAAAATAGAAGACCTGTCGGCAGGATTTAACCTTGCATTTTATTTTGCTTTTATTATCAGTATCATTGTTTTCGTAATTACATTCATAGCAGAACTGAAAATTCATCCGGACTACCTGCCTGAAGACCCTGAAAAAATATGACTTCAATCGTTGAGTTTTTCTAGTCGCATGCATGCCTCATTCAGAGTCTCTTCTTTCTTTGAGAATGTAAACCTGACTTTCCCTGAACCACCGGATCTAAAAAAACTACTTCCGGGTACTACTGCCACACCAATCTTCTCAACCAGGTATTTCACAAAGGTTATATCATCCATACCGAAGGTTTCGATGTCACTGAAGAGATAATATGCCCCCTGAGGCTTATTACATGAAAAATACTTTATTCTGGCAACTGAAATCGGAAAATAAAGGCAGCTATCCGGAACAATACCCGCCTGATATGTCTGGATACCCCGGCTAATCTCAAATTTTCCTCTTTCTTTATATAATCTTAAAGTTATATGAGGACGTTTCGTGCTTTGTTCCTTAATTGACTGAATTTAGCCTTCTTTCCTATTTTTAAGATATTTATCAATTATTATGTTTGAAAGGTGGTTTTTACATCTATTTATGTACCATATTATCCAGGTTATGATTGATTTAATGCGTAATCTATAGCAGCATTAGTGTGGATCTTTCCAACATCAAAGACGGGAACCTTAATATTTGTCTCGTTAATCCATGGAGGTATCTCTATACTGCTTATCAACACACCCTTGGCACCTTCTTCATCAATAAGCCGGTTAATAATACCTATAAATTCCTTCCTTGACTTATCAGATAAATATCCCTTACATAACTCATCAAATATCACATTATTCATAAAATCACCTTCTGTATCATTCGGCAGGATAATTTTCTTTCCATAATCATACTCAAGCATATCCTGAAACTCCTCGTTCTCTATAACTGATCTGGTCCCTATCAGGGCTATTTGTGTAATATTGCTTTTTTTAAGGTTTTCTCCTACGACCAGCATATCCTGGACCGGGATTCCAACCTCTTCCTCAATCTGATCATCAAGTAAATTTAACGTACCATCTGGTATAAGTATAAAATCTGCTCCACCATTTTTAAGCCTCTTTGCTGCATCGATAACGGTTTCGTTTAAATAAGTCTGGTTGCCTTTATCGCCAAGTCTCTCCTGTTGTGAAAATTCCTGAAAGTCTATTGAGTACATCAGGATTTTGGCTGAGTACAAACCTCCAAGTCGTTTGTTCATTCCCTCATTCAACAGGCGGTAATATTCAATTGTTGATTCCCAGCTTGAACCTGAAATGAGTCCGATTACTTTCATATGGGTATAATTACTACTGAAATTATCTGAATGAAACTCACTCTCTGAATTGGCGACAGATTTTGCATCATTTTCAGAAGAAGTAAAAATACACCCGCATGATATGACCACCAGAAGGATCAAAAGGATGATCCTCATTGTGTTTAACGAAGAGAACATGTTCAATTTATGATGAGCCTTGATATTATAGTTTTGTAATATTACCGAAAAAATATCCCAGCTGTGGTATAGGTAATTCAATCAAAGAGGAATTACTTATAATTGACGCAATGCTCAAAAATAAAACTAAGTGGTATTAAAAGCATAACGCAATATCCCTTTTACATGAAGATTCATCGAATCAAATGTTGGAATCTTCACATCTGATTGATGAATTAAAAGCGGTATTTCAGTGCATCCAAGAATTACACCTTCTGCTCCTTCTTCATCCGCGAGACGGTTTATTATCCTTACATATCCTTCACGGGACTGATTTGTAATTATGCCTTTGCATAACTCATCAAAGATAACACTATTGATATAATCCCTCTCTGTTTCGTTTGGGATAATCACATCAAGCCCGTATTTTTCTTCAAGTCTCTTCCTGTAAAAATCCTCTTCCATCGTGTACTTCGTACCAAGGAGGGCAACTTTTGTAATTCCCTGTTTTTCTACTGCATCGCCTGTTGTATCCATAATCCGCAGGACAGGAATTCCAACCTTCTCTTCAATCAGATCTGCACGCGAATTAACAGTATTTGAGGCGATAGCGATGAAATCCGCACCTGCATCCTTAACTCTTTTTGCCGCATCAATTACGGTAGAATTGAGAAGTGTCCAGTTTCCCTTATTTGCAAGTCGTTCCTGGTTTGAGAACTCTTCAAATTCTATTGAGTACATGATTACCTTCGGGGAATGGAGTCCGCCTATCTCTGAATTAACTATCTGGTTCAACTGGCGGTAATACTCTATCGATGACTCCCAGCTTACCCCTCCGATGATTCCAATCGTCTTTTCCTGGTTTGGATATTTCATAACTGTAGTGTTATTAACCCCAGACAAAAAGACTGGAACAGCTAATCCAGTTGTAGAAAAAAAAGTAAATATCAAAAGTATTGCGATGACAAAGCCGGACCAGATCCTCATGATTTATAGTATTTATCTGATAGCCTATAAGAATTTGTAATTTACACGCAACAGTAAATTAAACCCTCTGATAATACCCTTCCCTGAAGGTTTAAGCAATTATATAATGTTATTTTAACTAGATCTTGTAATATTTAATTTCAGGTAATCAACCCGGAAATGTTCCTGGAGAAAGAGGGGTATTCGCCCCAAAGTTAGAAATCTGGACCTTTTCTCGCTATATGCTGGCAAGTTAAGTTTCAACTGACCTGATATTTGTTTATGCAAAAAGACGATAATTCTTAAAGGGATTGGACTGATATTTCTGTGGTTTGGCATCACAGAAAGTAAAAAGATTTTAAAAAAATCTTTTGATTGTTGCATACCTGATATACAGTCTTTCATTTTTCATGTATTGCAATTCCGGTTTTCAGAAAAACCAAATAATAAATGCATCTTTCTTTGCATTATAGGACTTATTAATAGCCATTTTAACAGTAAATTTCATGTACAAACACAAAGGGAAAAATTAATTTTGTCAGCAGTTTCAGGGTTAAGATATAGTTTATGCCCAAATTTCAATTTATGGTTTTTTACCAAAGAACCATATCCCTCTGTTCTTCCTCTGACTGACCTTTGGATAATATAGTCTTTTGATTCGGTTGTTGAGGCTGTTGCACTTATTACACTAATAATCAACACAACATATCAAGTCACTTATTATAAGATACCGGCCACGAAATAGAATAAGCAGCATAGATTGAGTATTATTATGGAAAATATTATTCTGGAAGTTTCAAATTTCTCTTATCAATACGGTGAAGTTCAGGCAGTCTCTGATATCTCTTTCCAGGTGAAAAAGGGGGAAATCTTCTCGTTTCTCGGTCCAAATGGAGCGGGGAAGAGTACGGTAATAAACTCACTTATTACCCTGCTCCCGCTTCAGAAGGGAAAGGTCACTATAGCAGGATATGACCTTGGATCAGAAAAGGCCAGGGTCAGGGAGTCGATAGGGATAGTCTTTCAGAAGAGTACCCTGGATAAGGATATGACAGTCGCTGAAACACTGGACTTTCACGGGGATATCTACCAGATGCCTCATGAGGATAAGAAGAAAAGGATACGGGAACTCCTTCTCCTGGTTGAATTGACAGGAAAAGCAGACAGTCTGGTAAGTAGTCTTTCAGGAGGAATGAAACGACGGCTTGAGATTGCAAGAGGGCTTATGACCCGTCCGAAACTTTTCTTTCTGGACGAGCCTACGATAGGGCTTGATCCTCAGACAAGACAAAAGACATGGGAATACCTGAGATCTGTCAACAATGAAGGGACTACTATCTTTTTGACTACTCATTACATGGACGAGGCTGATATTCTTTCAGACAGGATTGCCCTGATTGATCATGGATCAATCATAATATCCGGGACACCATCTGAACTCAAGGCAAGTCTTGGAAATGATGTAATTTATCTTGAAACATCTGATAATACTAACGCCAACAGGATTCTTATTGGAATGCAAGGGATTCGGGAAATGAGGATGTATGAAGGGAAACTTCTGATAACATCAGAACAGGATGGAACACGATTGCTTCCTGATATATTTCATAAAATTTGTGAAAATGGAATTGATGTGCTTGCTGTAAACTTAAAAAAACCTAATATGGACGATGTATTCCTGCATTATACCGGATCGGAGATGAGAGACTGATGAAAACTCCAGGCTTTTATCCGGTCTTTAAAAGAGACATTACACGCTACTTCAGATTCAGGGAACAACTTTTAACTTCGATGCTCCATCCGATCCTTTGGCTTGCACTATTCGGATTTGCGATGGCCGGAACCTTTGAACGGTTACTCCAGACATCTCTTCCTCCTGCCGGTATTGATGTTGTAAATTACCTGACCTTCATGTGTCCTGGCATGATAGCAGCAACAATCATGTTTTCAAACCTTTACGGAGGTTTTTCAGTATTCTTCGATAAGGACTGGGGTATATTAAGGGAAGTTATGGCCAGCCCCATGTTAAGGCGAAACCTTATCATAGGAATTTCCCTCTCAGCAATTATCAAGTCACTTATCCAGACCCTGATAATTCTGGTTTTTGGTACAATTCTTGGGTGTTCAGTCTTTGCAGGTCAGAACTTTTTCTCGGCCATGATCTCCGTAGTCGGGATTATCATATTTATCGGAGTATTCTCCTTTGCTATCATATGTCTCTCACTATATGTTGCATTTTTAACTAATACGCCGGAAGGATACCAGGGAATTACTACTATCCTCTCTATGCCCATCTTCTTCGCTTCAAACTCCCTTTATCCGATAGAAGGACTGCCCCCGGTAATTCAGCAATTTGCAATGTTAAACCCGCTCACCCATCTGACTAACGGACTCAGGTTCTTTATCATCGGTGACAATTTCTCTGCTCTGGGGCTTGTCTTCTCCTATACCACTACAGGGATAATATTTTCGTTTCTTTATCTTACGGGGCTTGCTTTGGTATTCTTCTGGATAACATTAAGAAAGATTGAGAAGGTGGTAATAACATGAATTAAGCCTGCGATATAACAGGAGTATAGAATTATAAATCCAATTAACTGGATTTAACGTAGGTCTCCATTACAAAATGATATTCAAAAGGATATCATTTACTCTTGTATAGATCAACCCTTGCAAAGGTAATTATACCCAATATATATCCTATTGCTATCATTACAAGTGCTATGCCTATTCCTATTTGTGCGATAAAAAACCCGTCTTTGGATGAAGATACATGCCCTAGGAAGATTATTGGCAATAAGACCAAAACAAGGACCATTAGCCTTTCTTTTAATGTATCAAGCGAAGGTGTATTAAGCCATTCCGGGAGTTCAAGATCAGGATCGATGAAGAGCTGGTAAAGACCTAAGGCAAAGATTATCAGAACAAGCCCAATAAGGTAAAGGTCTATCATTTCAATCACACCAACTGAAATCACCTTACCAATCTCTCCTGAAAATAACCCATCATCCATGATATACAGGACAACCCTTACGAAATCCGCCAATCCGGTTATAAAAACGATGATAGAAGTCAATAACAGGGATGTTATGGCGATTAAAACCAGGAACCGGCTTAGCAGAAATATACATCTCAACCAGAAATGTTCTTTAAAGTGTTTTTTGATTGCCATATCGATATCCATAATTATTGATGTATAGAATTGGTATAAAAAATGAACTTAATATTACCTTTTTATGAGTATTTATCTAATGATTATAAGACTGTTTTAATCTTCTCTGAATGGACCTGATGGTATGCTTTCGGTAAATTATCCAGGCTATTGTAATAATTACCGGCCAGATGATAGCATATCCGACAAATAGCAGGATAAATACCGTGAGAAACAACGAAATACTGCTTACTGCCATTCCTAGTCTGTCATCTTTAAGAAGAACAAGACCGGCACAACATCCACCGATGTATGTCAGAATAAATGTGGCATTAGGGATCTGTATCAGGGTAGTCAGGGAAATTACCCCGGTACTATAAATTAGCAGGATAAGGGCAAAACAAGCGGTGAGAAACCAAAGTCCTCCAACCGGAGTTTTAAATTTTGGAGAGAGAATAGAAAGGCATCCAGGAGCACTTCCTGACCTTGAGAGTGTGTAAGCAAGGCGTGATGCTGCTCCGATATAAGCTATGGATGGTGCAATCGTAATAAAAAGCACGATAAATCCTGCAATATACATGCCATACTGTCCTGCGGTAAGTCCGATAAGATGAATTAAAGATACATCAGAGATGCCTGGCCCGTAACTATGGGTAGTTATGACCGCAAATACCGTGGCAAGGTAAAGCAGGCTGATTATCACCGAAGATATGACGGTGCCCTTTACAACATCGCGTTTTGGATCTTCAAACTCTCCGGTCAGGTGTGAGATCGCCTCCCACCCGAGGAAACTCCAGAAGATCAATGTAGCAGCATGGCCTACACTGATCCAACCGTTTGGAAGAAAAGGTGAGAGGTTTTCCATACTCATCGTAGGAAAACTGCCTAGTATTGCACCGGCCATGATAATAATGGTTGCAAGAACAACGGCTATCTGAACCTGTCCTGTAAGTTTCATCCCCAGGTAATTAGAGAAAAGGCCGCATCCAAGGATAATCATAGTCACTGTGAGCCTGGATCCTTCTGATAAACCAAATGCGGAACAGACATATCCTGCACCAGTCAGGGCAATGACAGGAACGGCCATAATTGCAGACATAAGAAAGTAATATCCGACAAGAGAACCTGCTGCTGAATTAAACGCCGTGGAGACAAAATGAGCAACTCCTCCTGAGTGAGGCAACCTGACCGAGAGCAGACCCATGGTCAGTGCCATGGGAATCGCGAGGATACACATGATAACCCAGGCAATAAGACTTGCTGGCCCTGCCATGTCAGCAGTAAGGCCGGGTAACAGTAAAATTCCTGATCCGAGCACTGATCCGATATAAAGGGCGATAATTTGAGTAAGTTTGAGGGAAGCTGTTTTTGGAATGGATGATTCCACGATTTTCTCTGTATTCATAATGTGATCGTGGCTTTGAGGTATGGACTCAATGAGCTTCACATCATAGGATGCCGGTTACAAAAAAGTTTACGGGAGTATTTTGTTATTATTATGTAATTGAACTTCACCTGAAAGTCAGGTTTCTATCAAAAAATATTGAGGCGATCTCTGTTATTTGTCCCCATAGCAGGATCAGGAATTCTTTTTAAGTATTACTGTAACTTCATTTTGTCCAGTACGTTCACTCTCCATGCTAAACCCACAGGGTCCTGACTCCATCTCAATCCAGGGCGGGACATGATCACAGATAACATCAATCTGTTTAAAAGCCCCTTTCTGGATAAACTTCTGGAGTATCTGTTTGCTGCTGACTTCAGGACGTTTTCCCTGTATATCTTTAATGGACAGGAAATAACATCCGGGAGTAGTCTCAACAGGAACCGGAATTTCAATCGTACCTGCCTGTTTAGTTTTATTATCCTCTTCTTCTTCAAGCCATATCTGTTCAAGGAATTCTTCAGGTCTCCCATGAATCTCCCAGACCATTATCCGGGCCTTCTCCAGTTCAAAAAATATTGCACCGGATACTTCCCTCGGAACAAATATTTTGCACTCCCCGAGAAATGCTATCAATTCTCCCATCTTCTGACGAATATGGACTATTCCCTGGGTCTTATCCAGGGAAAACGGCATTACTCTTGCAGGCTCCCAGGAACGTTGCATCCTGGAATAAACCACAACATCACCTGGATCTGTCAGAGTGGTCGTAACACCCTCCTGATTAAGCATTACTGCAATTTCAGGGATCATGTCTCTCCTTCAGATTAGCAGCCGTTCTACGACTTTGCCGCCCTCGATATGCTGATCCAGGATCTCAGTCACATCATCAGGACCGACAGAGCCGTACCAGATGTTATCAGGATAGACCACTACAATAGGCCCTTTTTCACAGATCCCGAAACATCCGGTATTGGTAATAAATACATCTCCGCCGAGTTCGCGTTCATCAATCTCTTCCATGAACTTTGCCATGACATCTACTCCTTCTTTGGTATGACAAAATCCTTTCTGCTGCCCGGTCGGGCGGGAACTAGTACAAATAAATATGTGGTGGGTTGGTTTTTGCATCTACATCACTCTGTTTGGTTTCATCTTTTCCAATGTTTTCTCACGGTAACACCCGTATTTCTTCTCAAGCAGGGTGTTTGTAAACCGGTCCAGAAATGCAAGTGTTCCTGCATATCCTGCTGAAAGGATCCGCTGACCGCCAATCCGGTCATAAATCGGATATCCTACCCTTGTAACCGGTATCCCATGATGGTCGGTCAGGAACTTTCCTCCTGAATGTCCGACACCAATTGTCGCATGCTTTTGGACTGCTGCATGCTCTATCATATCAAAATCAGCCTCTTCAATCAAAACAGGCTGTTCTGACAGGCCTCCTATAACCGGAGTCAGTCGTTCCATAAGCCTGCTGTGAGGTGAGCCGCTGGCTATAACAACGGGTTCTGCACCGTTTTCAATGCAGACACCTGAAAGGGCATATACAAGTTCAGGTTCACCATAGATGACCGGCCTTCCCTCTGCATTATATTTATGAGAGTCTGCCATTCCATCCAGGAGCCAACCCCTCTCAAGCGCAAGTGTCTGCGGGACTGGTTTTCCACTTATTCCAGACAATGCAGCGATAAATTGATCTACATTATCAAGTCCGATTGGAATTGGAAGATTTATCAACCTGACGCCAAACTCCTGTTCAAGGTAGAGACCTGGAGACAAAGCATCCGGACAGGTAAGCCCGAACTGTATAGTAACCGGGGCCCCGGGCATCCTGGCAATATCCGCAGTGCTGGTTCCTCCATCCGGAATTTTCTGGTACCTTCCCCCGTATGGTCTGTCAAGAGTCATTGAATAATCAGGTATCAGGGTATATTCCATTTCCATCAGCTTAAGAATCCTTTTGATCTCCCTTATGTCAGCCGGACTGATATGTGGTATAATAACATTGATCCGGTTGTGACTTTCACATGGCCTGGCGTAATGAGCAATGATTCCTCGTGTTGTCGCCCAGAACCCTTCTGTGTGTGTTCCTCCGTAACTCGGAGTTGCAACCGGTACGATATCCACCAAAAGACCCTGATGATCCTGAAGATATGTCTGAATAATCCGTCCCATATCTTCACCCATTGTCTCTGCAAGACAAGTGGTCAGAATCCCAAGCATCTTCGGCTGGTATACGCGAAGTACATTATCCAGTCCTTTCCGGAGGTTTTTTTCACCACCATAGATTGTCTGTTTTTCATTAAGAGAGGAGGAGGCGATATCTACAGGTTCATGAAAATGTTCCACGTTTGCAAGCCTCATATAGGTACTACAGCCCTGAGAGCCATGAACGAGCACCATTGCTCCTTCTATGCCTTTAAAGGCGATAACCCCCCCGAGTGGCATGCACATGTGACACTGGTTCTCATTGACTTCAACTGCCCTCTGGGTACTGATGCCTTTCTCCATGGTCATTTCTCATCTCCCTCCATACTCTGTTTCAGATGTTTCCATACCGGCGAACAGGTTGTGATGTATACCTCTCTGGCAAACGTGACTGCCCCGTCAAAACCTGCAAGACACTCTTTACGTTCATGATTATGATCCACAAACCCTATGCCAAGTTTATAGGCAAGAACACGTTCCTTCACACCGCCTGCCATTACATCAACCTTCATATCCAGAAGGAACCGTTCGATCTCAGCCGGATTGGCATCATCTACAACTATTGTTCCTTCACTTAAGAGTCCGCTTATAGTCTCGTATTCTTCCTGTTTTCCGGTCTGTGTTCCGGTAACTACTACCTCCATCCCGAGATCTTTCATCTGCCTGATCAGGGCGACAGCCTTAAAGGCACCGCCTACGTAAATTGCAGCTCGCTTTCCTGTCAGTTTCTTCCGGTATCCGGCAATAACCGGCGTAATTCGAGCCATCTCGCGTTCAATGAGTTCCTCGGCTTTTCTGATGATCTCAGGATCACCGTAGAATGCGGCAATCCGCCTCAGGCTGTCAGCCGTGTTTCCGGCACCAAAGAAGTTCACATCCAGGAAGGGAATCCCGTATTCTTTCTCAAGATTCGCAGCAACCCAGTGCATCGATCCAGTACATTGCACGATATTGAGACAGGATCCCGGAGCACGTTTCAGGGCTTTAACCGTCGAATCTCCGGTAAAGGCAACATTGACTTCAATACCTATCTCGTTTAAGTATCGCTCTATCAGCCATTTCTCTCCTCCCAGATTATATTCGCCAAGGAAGTTGAGTTTTCTCGTTTTTTCGATTGTTTCGCCGGGTTTTGGCCGGATCAGTTTCATCAGTGCTTCTGCAGCTGCCCTGTACCCTACAATTTTGTTGCCGGATATAAACCCGGAAGACTCCACCGGGATGATATCAATACCATATCGTTCCGATGCTTTTCTGCAGACAGCATCAATATCATCACCGATCATACCTACAACACATGTAGAGTATACAAATACCGCAGGCGGATGGTATTTGGAAACTAACTCGTCAATACATGCTGCCAGTTTTGGTTCTCCACCAAAAACCACGTCTTTCTCTTTCAGGTCCGTGGAAAAACTATTCCGGTACATTTCAGATCCGCTGGAGAGACTACCCCGGATATCCCAGGTATATGTAGCACATCCTATTGGGCCGTGGACCAGGTGGATGGCATCCGTTATTGGATTTAAAACCACCCGTGCTCCACAGAATACACAGGCACGCTGGCTGACCGATCCGGCCAGACTATCGTCTGTGCAATGTATTCGGCTTTTATTTTTCCCTGTGGTTATGATGGAGTTTTGGCGTTCGCTGAGGCTTCCGGTTCCCCCGGATGCCAGCAAACAATCTTGCTCCATTGTTTTCACCGTTCTTTTGATGAAATATTAATGAACAGATACTTTTCAGAGTACCAGTTCATAGTCCTCGTCCAGGCAATCGCGATCCCGGCGATCCAGGAAGGCATTGCTTATCATCTCGATGAGACGCAGACACCCGCGATATCCGGTGATGGGCATCAGGGGATGAACGGCCCGGTCGATTATTGGGAAACCTACCCTGACCAGCGGGATATCCTCAGCTCTTGCTATATATTTCCCATAGCTCGTCCCTATAAGAAGGTCCACAGGTGACTCCTTGATCCACTGATGAAGTTCAAACAGGTCCCCTTCTGCCTTAACGATATAATCCTGTATACCGGCGGCCTCAAGCATTGCTCCGATCTCTTCTTCAAAGGCTTTCCCGGGTGTTCCGGTGATTACATACTTAGGCACCAGTCCCATCGTCAGTGCGAATTCGGTCAGTGGAACTACGATATCAGGATCCCCAAAGATAGCCACCATCTTTCCCTGGTAATGGAAGTGCGTGTCAATGAGTGTATCAACAACCTGTCCGCGTTCAAGGTTCAGGTCATCAGAAACCACGGCATCAAACTTCTCTATCAGGGTCATGATCAGATCATCAGTTGCCTTAAGACCTATCGGAACCTTCAGGGGAATACATGGAACTCCG
>Ga0209340_1000742_pt1 | contig 30631 bp, 39 predicted proteins | sample EPASupsiteSAE323_FD_187266 | JGI IMG/M metagenome (GOLD analysis project Ga0209340, IMG submission 187266) | Bioremediated contaminated groundwater from EPA Superfund site, New Mexico - Sample SAE3-23 (SPAdes) (version 2) | ecosystem: Environmental > Aquatic > Deep subsurface > Groundwater >... | reverse complement strand
TTCAGCTGTGAATTCATACTCGTTTGAGTACGCCTTGAATGCATCGAGTATCTGGTGAGCAAACGGAAGGTTTATGAAATTAGTAGCTATTACAGTCATGGTGGGTCTCACAGGGTACATACACTACATAGTATATAAACTATGTGATTAAATGTGCCCTGCCACCATCACTAACTAATGCGATTGTGCCCACAAAACACTGAATCTATTCAAATAGCTCCCGATGAGCTTAAAAATAGAATAAGAGAATATTGGAACAGGCCAGAAACAAGAGCCCCACACACTTCACGTTTTGGCACCAAGAGTGAAATGGTTGCTTGGAAGACATATCTTCACAACGAATTTAAAGATGAAAAACTGAGAATTTTAGATGTTGGAACAGGTACCGGATTTCTTTCCATTTCGCTTGCGGAGCTTGGACATCAAGTTGTGGGAATTGATCTGTCCGAAGGAATGATATCATTTGCCAAAAAAGTGGCAGATGAAAGAGGACTTAATATTGATTTGGTAGTAGGGGATGCAGAATCATTGGACTTTGATAATGATTACTTTGATGTAGTAGTCAGTCGCTGGGTCCTCTGGACACTTCTAGATCCAGAAAAAGCCATCAGTGAATGGATGCGGGTGCTGAAGCCTGGTGGACGAGCCTATGAGTTTGGTGTCGCTCGATCTGAAAAGAGAGATGGATTGTGTCAACAGATCAAGCAAAATTTAGGTTTCTTTCTGATCATGGCGCTTGAGAGAAAGGATCCAAGATTGATCCAATCATCCTATGGCAAGGACTTAAACGGCAAAGGACTAGAGAAACGGTTACCACTACACTATAGTAATACCAATTCAAATGATAATGAGTGGAAGTTCTTCGAGAATCAGGGATTTGTGGATTTAACTACCACACTGATGAAAGAGGTAGACATGCATAGAAAAAAAAAGGGTATGCCATTACAGCATAAGCTTGCATGGGGCAACTATGACAAGATAATGACCTATTGTCTCAGCGGACGTAAACCTGTCAGAGATTGACAATGATTTGGAGTGAACTCCTCCGAGTGGACAAAAAGTTAAGCAATGCCAACTCATAGAGGGAAACATCTAAAAACGTATGTATAACCTGTAATCCATCCTCTATTTTTTCGATGCCATTTAGACCACAGGATATTATTATAAGGATACTTTCCAGTTCAAACTCCATAGGTGTACGCTCCAAGAAATGGCCTTATCGTGATCGGCAGCAGTAGCCGGGATGGATCGCTATGAGCAGGCCGATCAACTCAGCTTGTGCAAAATTCCATAGTGTATGGAATGGCAGCTTTGCCAGAAGAGGATTTAGGCCGATTAAGCCGGGCCGGGAAGGACTGATGAGACGGTGCGTGCAACTTGCATCCTTCGGCTTAGTTCTAGTACATTTTAGAAAGATTTATATAAAATGTAATAGAACTATATGCTATGCACAAAACCGACGCCGGAGAGAAAAGGAAGGCCTTACAGAAAGAAGCCCTGGAGTTGGCCGGGGAGGCAAAAGCAGCGATGAAGGCAGCAAAGACCTTGCCAGAGGCCGGAGAGAAGGCCCGAGAGCTGGAAGGCCATGCGGATAAGGCTCTTGCAGAGTCTGAGGCATTGAAGCCCGTTGCCAGGCTGGAAGACACGAATGTGTGGGTGATGGAAAAAGTCAAGATCACAAAGAAGGGCAGCCGGTCTTATCGGTACTGGATGGCAAACTGGCGGGAAGACGGGAAGGTTCGAAACGTGCACTTAGGGAGCTGTGGCAAGATGGATGAGGAGACCGCCAGGCAGAAGGCCAGAGAATTGAAGGCCGTGGCCTTATGCATGAGTGAGCGAGTTATTCAGAGAGTCAGCGAGTTAGAGAGACAGTGAGTCCGTGAGTTTTATATAGTTTGATACCACCATAACATCTAGTAGTGTTGTAAGAGTTCCCTCCTGAAAAGGATGATGCTGCCTATTGGCAGGCGTGACGAAGTAGGGAGGGGTTCACTACAGCTCTTTTAATCTGGTTCAAAATCTAGGCTTAAAGCTATTTTATGCTGGATCTTCTGGTAATAGCAATCATCATCTCTGTATTTCCTGTTTATGGCACCTGCAATGAAGTCTACAGCCTGAATGTAGGGGCAAGACTTTGAGTCCACATGGGTTACTTTGATTTCACCTAGAGAGGCAGGCACCATCATTCCAGATCTGTCAGCCATGTGAGCATCAAAATTCGCCCTATGTATCCCATAAAGGGACTTATCCATGATGACTTCCACCGGGCCAGACAGACCATAATTATTGATAATTTCATATATTAGTTGTCTGCAGATCTCATTATAGATGAGCTGTGGCTCCACCTCATGCTGGATCTTAGAGTTATATAAGATAGCATAGCCAATGTCGTTGTTTGTCCTCCCTATGCATTCAAGGACTCTCCTTTTGATGAGATCATCAGAATCATGGAATTTCAGCTCTGAGGTCTGTTTATACTTCTTTTTGATCTTTTTTCTCCTGATGTCCTTCATGCATCTCTTGATGGGGAGATCATCCCTGAGCACTAATGCAGCCAGTACAAAATACGGAACTGATTCAGAGGCTTTAGCCATCAGACCATTAACTATACTGCCTGATTCATCGAGATAAACCTGCATTCGTTCATCCAATTGGAGCATTCTGTATTTATAATCTGACTACGGCAAAAGAGAAAGTAATGGCCTGAGTAGTGATAGCCTGACTATCAACTCACTTTCTTTTGTGATAGTTTTTTGATAGCCTTTGATAGTCTTTGATACCAGAAAATGCTTATGTGATAGTAGTGAGATAGTGAGACTATCTGAGACGATCATAGTCTATCAGAAGGGTATCAGAGCAGAAAGAGAGGGATAGTGTGGTAAAGAGGATCTATGCCGAGCCTGACGAACAGACCTTAGAGGAAATCGGCAAGGCGGCAGAAGAGAAAGGCATAACCAGGCACAAGCTCGTCCTTGAAGCAATTGATAGTTACCTGCACCAAAGTCTATCAGACGTTGATAGCCTGAGGAACGAACGTAATAGCCTACTATCAAAGCGTGATAGTCTCAAGATAGAGCTAGACGAGAAATGGTCAGAAAATAGGAAACTCAGGTCTGAGAATGATACTCAAAAGAGACTTGTTGATAGCCTGACTATCAAGCTCGATCAGGCGACTATCAAAATGGATAGTCTTACTTCCCTAGGCGATCAGAAAAAGATAGAGTTTGATAGCCTTCAGAAGGATCTCACTCATGCCCTTGATACTATCAAACAGAAGGATGAAATGATCAACTTCCTCCAAGCACATATCAGCCAGCTCACCCAAAGCATCAGCCAGCTATCCCTGAAGCCAGGGGAAGAGGAGATCAAGAAAAAAGGATGGTGGCGGTTCTGGAAGTAAGGGGTCAAACGGAGGAATTTAAATCAATTTTAAAGAATACTCAGATGAAATGTACCAGTATACGTGGTGCCACGGTTCCTACTGGGAATTTGAGGCAATAACTCTCGAAGTTGCGGCTGAAAAGATACTTGATGCCTGGCAAAAAGCGTGCGAATTTTATCTATATGATCGATATAATGGTATGCCTATCAATGATCGTTCTACTTTAGCTACATGGGAGATTCAACTGTTTCCTGTATATAAACTTCTTATGGGGTACGCCCTAGAGAACATCATTAAAGGTATAATCATATGTCAAATGTCGTTAAACGATCCGGACTCTATCAAGAAGGAAAACTTAGAGGATATAAAATTTAAGCTAAAAGGCAGTGAACAACCATGCAAAATCACGGTTCACGGGTTAGCAAACAATCTACTCAATGCAGAGGTTGTAAATATCGTTGTACTTGATAAAGAAAAACCTTTGTTGAAAGACTTAGATGCATGTATTATTTGGGGTGGCAAGTACCCTGCTCCGAAGAACAACAAATCTAACGAACCATTTATTCCTATGGGCGGAGCTGTTGTCCTAAACCCAAAGCTGGCAGAGCCCATCAAAGCTATTTATGATAAATGGCTAGATGAACTACATAAAATAATAAAATAACAATAAACAAATTATGTATGAAACGGTCAAACAGCACGCCCCACTACAAGCGTGGTTTAACCAAGCACGTAATTGGATATGCATATATTTTTATCTATTTTAGCCACATCAGCCAGCGACCCCTGAAGCCCGGCGAAGAGGAGATCAAAACGAAGCACTGGTATCAATTCTGGAAATGAGGTTAGAATTAAAGAGGCGGAACAAGTCATGCGATTATTAGCACTAATATTGTTCACCAGTTTTTTACTAGGGACAGCATCTGCAACAACAGAAAACGCCACATATGTCAACCACATAATGACACAGTACCAAATAGAGAACAGCATTGAGACAGGTATTTCAACGGATTACTTAGTTCAAGATGTAAAATGCAATCTATTCAACAATAAAAGCATACTACTCAGGATCTACATTGCAGATAGCGTAGACGCTAAAACCCTGAGATATGGTAATCTTGAGATGCTAAAAACCGCGATACGAGGACATGCTCTAGCTACAGACATAGACTCGTCAGTCGAAGACATGACAGTCCAGATTTGCAATAGTACCGCAATCCAATGCACCATGCACAGCTCAAGACTACTAATAAGCATGTCTTTAGATGATCTAGATAAATCAGGGAAAGCGGGGACACTCGTGCTGAAGATGTTAAGTACCATGACACCGGTAATAGGGACTCATCTTGTAAGCGGCAAATTTGTGCCTGTCGAAGAGTATGGAGAGTATTTTAATCCATAAAATAGCATAGAACGCTTTAAGCCAGCTATCATTGAAGCCAGGTGAAGAGGAGATAAAGAAAAAGGGATGGTAGCGGTTCTGGCGGAGGGATTGATAACATGGATCGAAATTTGATGAGCTTAATTGTTGCGAATTTTTCTCTATCTCAACCTACGTATACACTTATAATAAACGCCCTCGTTGGCCTGCTATCGGCTCTTATTGGTGCTGGTGTGGTCCTTTACGCTGCCCAAAGATCGCATAAGCACGAAGAAATGATGGCATCCCAAGAAACAGCCAAAGAGGAACGCCAGAAGCGTAGAAATTTGTTCGGCCAATTATTCAGTGAACGAAAAGGACTTACTCAATTATATTTTTCTCGCTTTGAGGCGACAATCCATTCTCAAGTACATGAATCTGCACAGAAAATATTAAAAAAACAAAACGGATTAAAGGAAGATATAGATCGTAACATAGCAGAACAATCATACTGGAAACATAGGGGCAATGAGCTTTTAGAAAAACTCGCATTGGAAGAGATGCGGCTCTCAGAGATAACTGGTTTAATATCGGTATCGTTTCCAGAAACACAGGAACTGACAAGGCTAATAAACCAATTAAATGAGATTAAAACATTGAAACCACCATATCAACCCGATTTTGAGGACCTTACCGCACTCGAAGCTTGGAAAACAGATACACTTCTAAGACTAGATATAAAAGTAAAGCAAGAATATCTAACGCCTATTAATGATTTAATTGTCTTCCTAAAGCCTTTAGTGGAGGACAATGCATGACCGTATCCTCTGGATACTCACTAATAGTGGCGGTAGGATGGAGCGGAGCAGATTGAGGAGATGCGCCGGGATGAGACTTGTGGACCGGGACCCTATTCTTGCAGAGCTGGCCAGAGAAAGCAAGATCTCAAGCTAGATGATAAGTATCATCCTTCCACCCAGAACTATCGAGGCCACAACCCCCCGTCTCTATGGGCCTCGGCCTCAAGCCGTCTCCAGATCATCTCATCCACCTCCTGCAGCCTGACCCCAAAGACCTCCGCCGGGATTTCCCTGGCGGCTTCCATCTCCATGGTCTTTTGATTCAATGCCTCTTCTGTGGCCTGAAGACCCTGCCATGAAAGGCATATAACAGCTTCACGGGAAAACAATATCAACAAAACGCATATAAAAATTTCTTAGTACTATTTAAAAATAGCAGCCTAAGGATTAAAGCTCTAACTTTAAAAATCGAACTTAGAGCTTTAAAACTCGAAGTACAGCTTTAAGAGTTAAAGTTAGTATTTAAAGCAGCTAAGCAGATTTGACTTAAAAATTAGTTTAACTTTAAAACGAACCTCAATTTAGACAGATTCAAATTATCGAAAAATCACAATCAATAAAAGCAATGTGTATCTCAACTATACATCACACTACCCCCCAAAGGCCGATATCTAACTTTAAGCCAAGTGGCAATGCCACGACGAGCAGTATCGTCCAGGAGAATGCCATGCGTCAGCAGTGCAACACTCATTATGATGTTACACCACTGAGTCGTTGCAATTGGCAACGGTTCAGAGAAGAGATATATCCCGTCAAAGAAATAATATTCACATGCTATTATAATAGAAACGAAACCGAAACGGTAGTAGCAGGTCAACTAAAGCAAGCATCAAACACTTATTATCCTTCTCGGATTTATAAAATTTATTTGTATTTTATTCGACAATATTAACTAGACGTACTTATATCCTCAGGCTTACGCACCTGTCAGACCGTTGCCACAAGTCACGATAGTCGATTGAGGGCGAATCCTGCAGCTCTTCCACACTCGCGATTAGACGTGTGGTCTGTCGGCCATCATGGGGCCTGTGGCCGCACTTCAAGGCAGGCCAAAGGGCTTCAGCTCTCCTCATGGCTCTGATGGTCTCTTTGCGGCTCACCTTCTCCTTGGATGCACCTGAGAAGAGTATCCTGGCCTGTTGGGAGTCTAGGGCAATCTCCTTTCTTTTTGGATCATCCTGAGTTATGGTCTTGATGTAATCGACAATCTGGACGGCGCGAGCCATGATCTTAGAACAGACTTGCACAACCTTTCCGCCTTCTTGTAGCCTGGTCTTCAGAGCATCGCGAATCCTGACCAGAAGCTGCTTTATGTATGCGAAAACGAGCATAAGCTTCTCTGTGGGAGAACGTGTGGTCTTGAGGCTATCCGAGGCCTTGGTGAACATCCTGGCAAGCTCCCTCCCTCGGAGAATACCGGCGTCTCTGACCAGTTCGGCAGCCTGATTGAAGAGGTCAGCCGCTTCTTTCAGAACAAGCTGAATCTCCGAAGACGGGATCTCAAAAATGGGATCATCGGGCGGTACATCGGTTCGCGTCTCCGTGGACGCAAAGCTATTTATGCTTGCTGTGGCTAGTTTAGACATACGAGTGTGCTCCTGTGGTGGAGTTCTCCTGGTCGGGCGTTGGCGCGCCCGGCTGGAACCTATCTCTTTTATTACTATTATTTTGGCAAAGATTATCTCAAATTATTATAAAGCTATGCTTTAGACGATATGGTAAAGGCTATATTACCAGACTGGATAGTATTTGTTGACATTTGACTCACCATTAAATGTCTAAGCTAGGACAGGGATAACGCCTTTACCGTTTCCCTGTTCTTGCGTATCCATTTTAGGGACTTTGCCCATAACGTCTATTACAATCAAGTCACCGGGCTTGAGTCCCAACGCTTCCCGCACTTCAATGGGGATCACCACTTGCCCGGCCCTGGCAATTTTTACAGTGGCTTGCATAGCATTCTAACTGATGTCCAAGGGATATATTCTTTTTGGTCTTTTTACACACTGATACACTTAAATACAAATCAAGTGTATTAAGTTATTGGTGAGTCAGTATGTCAGAAAAGAATCTCTTAGATAAGGTCCGATCCGGCCCGGTAACGCAATCATTAGACGCAGTTAAGATCCTGTTATCCTTTGTTGGTATAGCTAGCGATCCCATGCCAAGCGATGTAACCCTAGATAATGGCCGCATGGTGCTGGTTCTGTCGAATAAAAAAGACTGCTATTATGTGGTCACGCAGAAAGCTTGCAGTTGCCCTGCCGCGAGCTATCATCATGGACCATGTAAACATCAGCGCAAGTACTTCCCGCAAGCAGAGACCACAAAGCCGGTCTCTACGAATGACTCCATCAGGCCGGAGGGCAAGTGGGCAGGAGGCCACAACGGGCCGGTGGATGAGCTAAAGGTGGTGGCCTAAAGGCCATTTCAGCTATTTTAGACCAGTCGGCAAGCGTATATCTCGCGAACACTTCTCTGAATCTATGAAGTTGATTCGGGTGGCATTTGTTCTTCTGTTGCTCACAGGGCCGGTATATGGACAACTGGCTGTAGGTGATTGGATCGAACGAGGTCGTGATTTCACTGAAGAAGGAAAGTACGATGCCGCTATTGATGCATTTGATGAAGCTATCAAGCTAGATCCCAGTGATGCTGTCGTCTGGTACAACAAAGGTACATCTCTTTATGATCAGGGCAAGTACGATGAGGCCATCAAATCATTAGATGAAGCCATCGAGCTAGATCCTAAATATAAAGAAGCGATGGTCATGAAAGGTACAGTCCTTTCTTTGTTAGGCAAGTACAACGAATCAATCAAGGTTTTCGACGAAGTTATCAGCCTAAATCCCAATATGGTGTATGCCTGGGCCGGCAAAGGCAATGCTCTCCGGTTGCTGGGCAAGGATTATGAGGCTCTCGGTGCAGTGAATCAGGCCATCGATCTGTCTCCCGACGATGCTTTGATCAGGCGCGTCAAAGCTGATATTTTCATGCGGCAGGGCAAGTATGACGCGGCAGTAGAAGCATGGAATGAGGCAATCCGATTAGATCCAAGTGATGTCCAGGCATGGGAATTCAAAGGTTCTGCTCTTTCTCATTTGGGTAGATATGAGGAGTCAGCCGATGCTTATGATGAAGCCATTAGATTAGATCCAAGTGATTCCTTAGCGTGGAGCAAAAAGGGCACAGCACTCAAAGCACAAGACAAGTATGAAGAAGCATTCGATGCTTATAATGAGGCCCTCAGATTAGACCCTAGAGATATCGAGGCATTAAACGGAAAAGGTTCTTTTCTCTGTGATAACCTTGGCAGACCGGATGAAGCTAACAGAATCTTTGATGAGGCAATAAGACTGGAACCCGCCGATCCTACTTTCCGATATAATAAAGGTAATGCACTGTATGCTATGGGTAACTATACAGATGCTATCAAATGCTGGGAGGACGTCATCGATATGGGTGGTCTTCCTGAGAGTATGTCTCAACATAAGATAGGCAATGCTCTTAGGATGCTACACCGCAATTCTGAAGCAGAAGCAGCCTACACCAAAGCACGCGAATTAGGCTATAGTGGTCCTATGACACAAATGGAAATGACAACGACATGAATGTAAGAGGTATGTACTGGGACGCGATCCCGACCAATCTTTTAATACGGTTCTGCCTCAAGGGCCTCGATAGAGAATATTGATTCCGTGTATCAGTGGAAATCGTTCTCTTTCACCGCTCGCCAAACGTCTGGATATGCCTTCTTCACAGCTTTCTCTAACAGAACCGATGCCTCTTTGCTCATAGAGTATCGAACCGTGGTCAACTGCATGTACCTCAATACTGCAGAGACTTCAGGATTCCATATGGTAATCTTGGACTTAGCATCGGCCTCATTGAGTGCCTGCTGCAAAATTTGTGGATTGATTCTGTTTGGCGTAATCTTGACATCTGTCTCCGAAGTCTGCACATCTTTTTTCGTGTGCTGGATCTCTAATTTGGAATTCTGAACTTCGTCTTGCACACTACGTACTTCTAACTCCGTACTTCGCACTTCTGCTTCTGTGGGCTTTTCTTCGGTCTCCTGACTTCGAAAGATTGCAGTTCGTCCTTTGCCCAAAACATCACTGCTCATGAAGAAACTCCTCCGCGAATTTTTTGTATGCTTTGGCACCTGGCGAATTGGGTGCATATAATGCCACGGGTTTACCAAAACTCGGGGCTTCAGCTACCTTTATGTTACGGGGAATGATCGTATTATAGACATCAGTGCCGAACTGCTCCCTGAGTACATTGATCACGGCTTTGCCGTGGTTGTTTACCTTGCTGGCCATCGTTACAAGGAACCTCGTTCTCGGTCGATGGTCATAGAAAGATGCTATATCCTTCAGTGTCTGGCGAATGTCCTCTGTGCCCTCTAGTGAATGGTATTCGGCCATGACAGGAATTACTACCTGATCGCAGGCCAGCAGGGCATTGAGAGTCAATAAGCCCATTGTAGGCGGACAGTCAATGATTATCTGGTCGTAGTCGTTACTTATCGCAACAAGTAATCTACGTAATATCAGTTCCCGTGCCATACGAGGTGCTATACTTAGTTCGGCACCATCCATTTCCAGGTTGCAGGGGGCAATATCCAAGCCGCTTATGCTGGTAGGCACTATGGTCTCATGCAGGGGGAGGCCATCGACTACTGAATTGTATATGGTCTTATCCAGATTCCTTTTGTCTATTCCCAGGGCTACGGTAGAACCTCCTTGTGGGTCCATGTCCACCAATAAAACTTTATTCTGCTTTAGGGCTAGGTCAGCGGCCAGGTTAACCGATGTGGTGGTCTTGCCCACACCTCCCTTTCGATTTACTATGGCTGTGGTGGTGTGCATATCTCATCCTGCGCGGTTTTCAGAATAATTAGATTGCGGCTGAAGTCCAAACTTCATCTATATGAAGGGCGGTCCTCGGTCTATGAACTACGTGGTACAGTCTATTTTCTCCGCAGATAGAGTAACGTAGTATGATGTACGGAGTTCAGAAGAGAACACTAAGGCGATGCAGTGGATAGAAAAAACTTTGGCCATCCTGGTTGGTATTTGAAAGCTTTCATCTAATGATAGATATTTATGTTGAACGAGGATATCAAAGTGATATGCAGGCCAATACCTTCGATGTGATAGAGAGGCGCAAGCGCATCACATTTTTCAAGCTTGGCAAGCTCTGGGTCTTCAAGCACTTCTTCGATAATCAGGAAATATTCAATGCATTGCTGGACTACTACAACAAAGATCAGTTCCGCTTCGAGTTCAAATCTATCGGCGCGAGGAACAATGCCCTCAAGCTCCTAGAGAGGAACGGCTTTGACTACGACCTGGTGGAGGACCCGAAGGGCTACGTGGTCCAGCTCCCCAAGCATGCCAAGTATGCGCAGATCCTGAAGAACTCTGTGGCCTTCAAGGATACCGCGAACCAGAGGATATTCCTGATGAAGGACCTGGCAGCCGTCGAGGAGGCGGTGGGCCTGGGAGCGAAGGTCCACGAAGGAGAGATCTCTTTCTGAGGCTATGCAGAGCTCAACTCCTTCAGCTTCAGGATGGCCTCAGAGATCCTGGCAGATTCCCTGCTTTTCTCCGCTTCGCAATAATTTATGATCTCATCGATGGTCGCTCGCAAAGCATAGATTTTCAAAGGTCTGCCTTTTCCGCTGCTCTTGATCTCATGCTCGGTGAGCCAGCTCCTTTCTCTCAGGGTTTGCATGGCAATGCTGACCTCTGGCTGCCTCAGGCCGGTGGCCACCTCGATATCCCTGGAAGATCTTTCTTCTAGATCCTTGAGAAATGTTATGACGCAGGCTACGGTTCTTTTCATGCCCAGGGTCTCCAGGCCAAGCATGAATTCCAAGTCCTCTTTGTCTGCAACCTTGATAGTAACGTCTCTGATGGTGCTTCCTCCTGTGCTTTTGACAAACAACATTATCATATAAATAATTTCTTTTAAACCAGGTTATCATAAAGAGCAAAGCAGATTGTTGTCGATATTGGCGGGCTGTTTTTTGTGCGCAAAAAGTTGCCATGAAAATACTTGAAAATCTCATAGTTTTAGGTGCGAATTGTGAATTCATCGATGCTTTCTATGACATTCTTGAATGTTATTGTAAAAATGTCACAGAACTAAACGCGAAACGAGCAGCCATCGGACAATTCTGGAATTCCAGGGTGAATCGAGAAGTCTGGAAATGGCCTTGTGGTTCCTCCCCCCGGCACTAAAAACTCTTCCCTGGAGATCCGGCTCGTCGGCTTCTCCGAATAGATTACTTTCGCTCCGCACCGATTATCTTTAAATACTAACAGAATAATAACAAAAATGTCTCTTAATTAAAACTAGGGGCTTCAAATGGAGAACTCGATGATGCAAATATCTGGCTATTTTGGAAACTTGCTAGTAGTTGATGAATTTACAGCATCTAATGTCAAGGAGACATGCAAAGAATCATTGTAAGAATGCATCAAAAACGAGAGCAAGTAGTTGTGAGCATCAACTATATTAAATATTAAATGAATCTCATTGAAGAGGTCAAGAATTATGGTCCTACAGGAGACGCCTGGCTAGCGTGACCTGTTGTATGGAGTACCTATAATGAAACGCACAAGCATGATTGAGCGGATCGCTTTTAGGGCGTATCCTTCACAGCTCAAAAAACTGAAAGCATTCTGCAAATCGAATCATACGAAACCAGGAAAGCTTTTCAGAAGTTTTATTGATAGTTTAGAAAAGGTTGATAGCGGGCAGACCTTGGCTGGAGGTCTGCCCAGAAGATACCAGTGTGAAACGCACAAGACTTCAAACAGGTGATCTCCATAACGAAGTGTTTTCATCTGAATTTAAATGTTTGTGTAACTTTTTTCGATAGCAGTCGGTATATTGTCGATATGCAGAGAGTGCGGATGACGCAGATGTTGAGGAGATCACAATGAGACAGCAGAAAATGTCGGAACTCTCCTGCGATCAACGACTTGTCCGAGCTGCAGAAAAGATCATCGAATCTGGGAGCTGCGCCGTATCCAAGCCTATCAGGGCGGGCATGACCACCTCGACGGTCTTGGCCTGTGAGCGGCGAGGTTGGCCTCTTCTGACCCTGGCTCCAACGCGAAGGATACTGAAAGAAACGATTGCAAAGGCTTCAAGCGGAGCGGTGCGGATTCCTGGCAATAGCGAATGCCCATTGATTGAGCCAGACCTCAAGAAGAATCCAATCTTGAGACAATTGCCTTTGACACTTCCAGATTGCCAGAAATGCAATGCATCTGAATGGTGCGATGTCCTGGCGATCCTGCGGGCCGAGGAGCCGAGTGTTATGGCTCTGACATACGCAAAGCTTGAGGCATTGATGCTGAGTCGCGGAAAGGTGGCCAAAGAGATCCTGGCGAAGATCTCAAGGGCCGAGGTCGTCATGATGGACGAGGCCCATGTCCTGTCCTTGCCTCCGGCTGTGAGCGTGCGGTCCTTTGCCTCACTTAAGATCCCTGGTAAGTACAAGGCGCTGGATAGAGTATATCTGAAGTGGCTGGACTTCTGTCAGAGCCACGTTGATTTGATCCAGGATCTTATGGTGCGAGCCGAGCAGGGACACGCAGCTCAGCACCTCTCAAGGAGCGTATTCAACGCAAGCTTCTTGGAATGGAGAGAACTTAAGAAAGCGTGGTCACAACTCCGCAAGTTAGCAGTTGCCCATGAACTGCTTGATAATGAAATCCTCATTCTCAGAGATATCATCACCATCTTGAGCACCAGCCAAATCTCGATAGGCTACATCGGCGAGAACGAGGGCAAAAGCGGTGGTGTCTATGTCTCTGCTGGCCAGGTAAGGCAGTACAGGGCCATCAACGAGTTTTTGACCAATCATGTCAGCCAGTCAAAGCTTCTGTTTGTCTCAGGGACTCTCTTTGAGCCCCGTCCAGGCTACTTCTCAGAGTTAGCTGGCAAAGACATCAAGAATGTAATCTTTCCAGATCTCCGAGGCGCTACAGAAAAACTGACCCTCATTCCTGATAGGTGGCGGCTAGGGAGCACGATTTTTGCTAAGAAGCTGCCCGTCATCCTGGAGACTATCAAGGCCATAGCAGAGCAAGAGAAGCAGCCAATCTACCTGCTAGCGCCAAATAACCGCAAAGCAGTCTGGCTAAAGGAAGAGGTTGCCAAACTTGGACTGAAGGACATTTGTGTTGATTATTACCGTTCCGATCTCAGTCTGGGTGTGGAGCGAACAGAACGAGTCTGCATTACAGTTGGCATGGCCGAGACCCCATCCAATGCCTGCGATGCTCTGGCTCACGGCAAAGACTCTGATGAGAGGTGGCTTGATTCCCAGAGGCTTCGTAGCCTGGGAGTTGATGCAGCAACGTGGCAAGCGGTCAACAGAGTGAGAGACCCAGATGGAAAGGTAGAATCGAGGGTCTATTTCATAGGATGCAGGTTAGACCGGGTTCTGCAGGCCGCTAGTTGGGGGACCAATCGCAAACTTGTAGTGAAAACCATCTCAAAGAAAAAAAGCGGCAACGGAGGGATCATCAGAAGTCCCGTCTTTGAGGTCCAGACCGATCAGGAAATTGAGCCTCCCAGGATCTACGGAGAGAGCAAAGATCTGAAAAATTCAGAGCGGCGGTCTGTAGACGACTTTGTTGAAATGATTGAATTTTATAATCACTATACCATAAATTCCCAGAATCACTGCATTCTCCCTACTATAATGTATAGGGAAAATGCAGCGAAACTAGGAATTTATAATTTTCCAACAAATGAAAATGAAATCTCTTCAACTACAGGCTCTCTATATTCTCTATTTGTCAACCGGACGGATCATTATGCTCAGCAGTTTAAGAACTCCAAGTCGGGAAAATGGGAGTTTTCCAAGGTTAGAGGTGAATTGACAGAAAAACGAATCGGGCAGCATATTGCAGGTGAGATCACAACAGGCGTTTATCAGATAGCTCTCGATGATACGGTTACCTGGTGCTGTGATGACTTCGATTCACATAATGGTGAAACGGACACGCGCGAAAGGGTTGCCAAGGTTGTAGGCGTCCTGAGAAACTATAGCATTCCGTTTTTGCTGGAGGCCTCAGGGAGCATGGATTCTTATCATCTCTGGATATTTCTCAGTAGAACCTGCACCTATAACGCCTATCGCTTTATAAGACAAATCAACTCCGAGGCGGGCGTAGACCCTGAATGCTGGCCGAAGCAAAAGAGGCTCAATAAGAATAACCACTTCGGTAATTTGGTTAAGCTTCCCGTCTGCTATCATAACAAGAGCGAGAGCAGGTCCGCGTTCATTGATGCTGACACATTCGAACCATTAGAAGGGCCTATCACTCATCCCGGCCTGGTGCATCTCCTGGAGATCCCGGATTTGTCCGAGTCCAGCTCAGAAGGGATGCCTAAGGTATCGACTCGTTACGAAATTGATAAAATGCCATGCTCCAACAAAACTCTTGATTATTGTATGCAGAGGGCCTTGGATGAGAAGGTCTCTCTCCAAGGTTCTGAGGGTCATCATCTTCGTCTTGCAATAGCCATAAAAGCTCAGCATATTGGCCTGAGCGCTGAAGATACAACGCTATTGTTCCAGAACCAGAAGGATTACGACCATGATCTCAGCCAGAATAAGGTGCTGGAGACATGGAGCTACAATTATTCTCCCTGGTCTTGCTATACACTTCGCGATAAGTGCGGGAATTTGATCAAAGGATATTGTCGAAGCTGTCCGTTCAATAGTGCTCTTGGTGAGAAGGTGACCGCATGAACGATGGTTTGGCTCAAGTACCTCAATTCTTCTTCTTTTGTCCTAACATTCAAATACTAAATGTCCTATATAGGATAAAAAATTGCATAGATGTACAAATTATCTCAGGCGTGATATAATGCTCAAGGCGACAAAACCAGACAAAACCAGACAGCTCTCTCAGGAGCAGCAGAATGCCATCGAGCATCTTCTGCAGGGCAAGAGTGATAGAGCAGTATCTGAGGCGGTGGGCGTGGCCAGGCAGACTGTCTGGGAGTGGCGAAATAATGATCCTCTCTTCATTGCCGAATTGAATCGGCAGAGGTCCGAGATGTGGAAAGAGGCCCGTGAGAGGCTGAAGACCCTGGCTAATAGGGCCTTGGATGTTGTGGAGTCACAGCTTGACTGTGGCGATCCTAAAGCCTCCCTGGCGGCAGCCAAGTACGTCCTGCAAGGCACCAGGCTCATGGGAGATACGGATCTGCTTTCAAGTGGTCCTATGACGCCTGAGGGCGTGATCATGAGTAGGCTACGAGCTGAAGCCCGGTGTGAGCTACAGGCTCAAGGAAAAGGTCGCGATCCCTTCAAAGTCGATATGTTTGGGATTGATGATGAGGTAGAGAACCTGGCCAAGAGCGGACTGAAGAAGGCAATGTCCGAGGCCGGGCTCTCATGATCGACAAGGCCAGAGTCTGCTTTTCTCAGCATGAAGACTTGTCTATTGAGCATTTCATAGAGCTGATTGGAAAGCGAGTCCCGGATTGCGAAGCCTGGGAGAGGAAGCTCAGATCACAGGGTAATCTGAAGGAAGCTGAGAAGATCAGAAAAACCAAGGTACAGATGATGAAATCATTGGGAGAACTCCAGAAATGTCAATTACTCAGGAAGAGATAACACGAACATTTGAAGCGATGCAGAGCCGGTCTTCTCCGCCAAGATTGACGCCGGAGCAACTTAACGCAATCGACCTGCTGATTTTTGGGAAAACCGATAAGGAAGTAGCTGAGACCATTAATGTAGGCCGGAACACTATATCAAAATGGTACAAAAATGCATTTTTTATCGCTGAATTGAACGCCAGAAGAGAGGAGCTATGGAAGGAGGAAAAGCTTCGGCTCAAGTCACTGGTCCATGATGCGGTGGATGTTCTTTCCAATGGCCTGCGCAGCTCAGATGAGAAAACAGCAATCACCTCAGCAGTCCATATCCTGAAGACTGTGGGCCTGTATGGTGAAGTGAAAGATAGCTTCGGGCCTACTACGCCGGAGAAGGTAGTCTGGGATCAAAGATCAAAGAAAGAACTTCAGATTTACATGGCACTGAGGCCTGATTCATTCTGCGAATGGTCGGTAAAGAATCACATGGAAGAGCTGGCTCATGAAGATGCTCATAAGTTCATGGCGTTCTGGTATGAGCAGGCGGTCGATGAGCAGAAGGCAGAACTCAGGCAGTACAAAAAGAGGGCAAAGACCCAAGTAGAGCCCGTACCTCTGACTATTGAGGAAGATCACCAGCAGGCTCAAAACGATACGCTTGAGCCTATTAAAGCCTAGGTGAGAGATCGCCTCTCTTTTTAGCCACAGAACCTTTGCAACCTTCCGAACCTTCCGTTTTAGGGATTATCCTTCCGACCTTCGCAACCTCCGCAAATGCCATTTCGATAGGTATGCAGAGCAAAGCCAGCGTTTGCATCATTTTGCATCATTGCATCAGAGCAAGGAACCCAAAGCTTTTTCGTTCGATCTCATCATCTTAAAATGGCTGAGGGATTTGATGAGATCAATAGCAGTTATAGCGGTTCTGCTCTTCTTGGTCATTGGAGCAGCACAGGGTGCTTTAATACAAGACGTGAAGCCTGGAGAAGTAAACATCGATCTCGGAGACGGACACAAGGTATCATTCACCCTGCCGAATGCAGTTAATGCATATGATATTAAAACCGACCCCGAGTATCATAGTGCTTCTATCAGTGCTTCCGGCAGTGAAGATAGCTTTATAGAGATAACACTCAGGGTGGAATCGCAACCATTCCCGCATTCCATACCCGCCGCCGGTAGATCCAACAGTGGTTTTACATATGTCCCTAGATCAATAGACGGGGCCACTGGATGTGTGTCTTATCTCTATCCAGAGGGCAATCCAGGAACCAACCCAAATGAAGCCTCCGGAGCTGCATTCAGATACTATCCTGGTGCCACAGCTCCTAAAGCCAGTATCGATAATGCAGTCGAGGTGGAAGGTATCTATGAAGTTAATGCCGATACACTTGGATCGTCTGGCCAAAAGACTATTTCAGTATTTGACTCGATTCTTAACAGCATACACGTTACTGGAGTATAGGTCAGGTCTGGCCATTTCTTCTTTTTGTAACTATGTGACCCAAACATTTTTGTCGTATCCTGTAATCTTGAAAGAAGATGTAGAGGGATTTGATGAAGCTACTTGTTACAATCGTAGCAACTGCACTGATGATAAATGCAGCATCGGCTGCCAACCAATATGTAGAGGTATCCGCCAAGCTGGAAGATGTAATAAGCACCTCATTGGGATTAGCCGCATTTAGACCAAGTGTCATAATGACCGATGGTCAAATGCACATTACCCTCAGTCCAACGCTGCTAGGAGATTACCCAACATCGACAGATGTTAGGAGAATCATCGAGCTTTACTATTCGATTGTGGCAGGTACAGGATATGCAGGCAGCTTGGTATTAGTCATAAACAACCTTGACGGCATAGCCACGTATAGATGGCTTATAAGCCCATATACCCAGGATAACTTTGATGCAAACCCGAATTATGTAATGGAAAGCATGCAACGGTTGAATCCAGGCCTTGAAGGAATTGCTGGCTCTGGAGCCTGGATATACATCGATCCAAATTATGTAGGCAGCAGGCCTGCAGGAGAATGGGACAGGAACCCGTAATTGCCAATCGGCCAACCTGAAGACTAACATTGTGAAATCAGGTCTCTCATAAGGACAAGACGAGGATCCCACGTCTTGAGATCAAGTACGTGTAACCTGCAAGAATCTATCTCTCTTTTTGCCATCCTCTTAACAAGCCCTATTTTTGCTTTTGCCTACCTGAATATTCCAAATACTATGGAATGAATTATCGACAATTGCCCGTTATCGAATTATCGCTATCAGTGAAATCAAAAAGGCGCTGTAGAATCTGGAGCGCAAAGGTAGACCTTTCGAGGTCAGAAACATGTTTATAAAATTATGCAGGCCTCTTATAGTGGCCTGAATTAGCGGTATGTCCAAGTGTGTGTAACTTGCTGGTTTGATATTGTATGAGTTGGCATTGCTTAACTTTCTGTCTTTCGCAGCCCAATAGGATGAGACCCTATGTAGATAACCTAGTTCACCTCATGACCAAAGAACTCCAAGAATTGCAATACTACCATCTAAGAGGTCGCCTGCTCTTCAATGGGTTCCACCAAGGGGGCTTGAAATCCTTTATCTCGTTTATGTTGATCTCATGACTTATAGTCCACATATCATCGAAGTTGTTTTTGATATCGGCGATGCAATCTTTATCATAGTAAAGGGTGCCGATATGTGAGGGCTCTCTTTTGGTTTGCGGCAGCATTTTCCTAGCATCCAGGGCAAAGAGATCATCGAGTATGGCGATCCTATATGTCCCTCGGTTCTCTGTAGGAGTATACCTGACATGGAGATTCTTATCATAGGTTTCTTTCAGGTATCCTATGTAGTTCAATTGCTTTTGGTCCCTTCTTCCCAGAAGCATCTCGATGTTGGCCTTCTTCTCTAAAATGCTCTCGTAATAGCTCCTGTGAATGGCGTCAAAGGTTCCTGTGCCACTTATCATCAATACAATGTTGCTGCCATCTTTCGCGTTGTTTAAAAGGTTGTACAGGACCCAGGGAGCGCTATAATTTACAGGGATACTGCGCTCTTCCATGCATTGCCCTAGCTTTTCGTACATATTTTCGGGGCTGAAGTTCTCATTATATGTTTGCGAAAGATTATTAAAATATGCATCTAAACTGCTTACGGACTCTGGCATGCTCATATAAACCTTATCGAGTTTATTTTTGTAAGTTTCCCAAATCGTCTTGGGATCTGCTGGCAGCAACATCTCCCTTCCAAACATTTTCTTAAATATTGGATTTTCATAGTCTATCAGGGAAAGAATCTGGGCGGTCATCCCATCGATCAATAGCTGCCTACGGCCTAATCTCAAACGACTGCCGCTGAACTTGGGGATCTCCTCTTTGACCTCCTTTAGGATTTTCTCGAAGTTGGCGGGAAAATACTTAATGTAATCTATATAATAAGCTGCTGCGCCAAGGGCTGTCTGGGGTTTCTGGGATAGTCCAAGGTTAAATATGTGCGTCAGAGCGTCGATGGCACTGATGTCCTGTATAGATGAGATGTTTTCTGACATTGGCCTCATTGTAGAGTTTTTTTCAAATTTAAGTTTTACTAAATTTGTATCTTCATATTTCGGTATTATCTCATTTCAGGCGCTCTGGGGATTTATGCAATTTTGCAGAAGGACATTTTCCCAAATACAAGGTATTTTAGAAAAATTATATGTCAATTATTTGGGAGTTTAATCATTTTACACCTCTATAAAAGAAAAGATTATATATTATTAAGCATAACGGCCAATCGATGACGAAAATGCAGGAACGAACCAGCACAACAAAAATATGTGAGACGACCAAGGGATTATTAGAAAATGCAGGCCCCGGCAGCAAAACAGCCCTGGTAGTTGCAGGTCATCGATTTGATGAATCGCAAAAGCCTGAAGATGAACGAATCTGTTACGACCCATATGCCGTTCACTTCGTCGCTCCTGAGGTACGGGAGCTAAACAAGGACCCACTCAAGGTAAAGGCAATGCTTGAGAGTCTTGGGGCTCTTGGGCCTCTTCTTCTCGGAATTGGCAATTCAACTCGGGCAAGAGTCAGATATTTTGACGATTTCGTAAAAAGGTCTATTGATGAAGGACTTGAGCAGCTGGTCATTCTGGGAGCAGGCTACGATACCCGAGCGTATCGAATCGAGGGCCTGAGTGGCAAGGACAATATCAAAGTGTTCGAAGTTGATCAACCTGTCACTCAAGACGTGAAGAAGGAGAAGATCAGAGAGATTTTCGGTGGGCTTCAAGAGAATGTCGTGTATGTCCCCCTCGATTTAACGGCAGAAAATCTAGGTGAAAAGTTGCTGGGGAGTGGATATGATAAGTCCAAACAGACTCTATTCATCATGGAAGGACTCCTCATGTACCTTTCGCCTGAAACGGTGGATGATATCTTTTCTTTTTAAACGAATACCCCGCAGCTTGCTGCGGGGATAAAGGGCACACGTTTTCAACTTAGGGTACGTGTTTAGGTGCACCCGAGTAGGTCGATAGAAACGGCTTTTCAGTTCAGAGGTTTTGTTATATAAATACATGTATAAAATAAAAGTCGATATCAATGACCCATGCACAAAAAAGTGGCCTTATATGATTTTGCCGTGCTGGATGCGCGCAAATGTGCTTCTAGATGCTGATTCTAATGAGCTAAACACATACAACTTAGGAATGGATCAGAACGACATAGTGCCATCTTTATGCGGCGGCGCCTCGCATGCCCCGCCTGCTTGCAGCGGGGTGCGCCGCCGCAATTTGACTTCATCGCAAAAAATTCTGGAAAAGGGAGCGCCATACTCTTCGATTATTACATTCAATCCGTAGTTGATGGAAGCTGCGAGCTTCTAGCTGGAAAGAATATCCACAACCAGCTAGTGCAGTTGGGCGAACCGTTAAAGTTTGGAATCAATGAGGGTGCAGTCGAGACGTTCCTGGAGTCGCGCGAATTTTCTCGGGTTCATAACGTGACCAGCGAGGACCTTAAAAGAAACTATTTCTGCGGAACGAATGCCGGAAGGGCGGTATGCAGCCTGCATTCGCTTGCCTATGCTGTGGTCGATAAAAAAAGAGAACCATGAAAAAGCCAACCGTATTTATCACCGGTGCCAGCAACGGATTGGAGCTTGTCGGGAATGATTTCCTCCTTTCCAAATGCGGATCTGGGGATGCCTTATGATAATAATCTCTTGCTATGCCCAGCCTTAATTTGGGTATAACGACTCAGGAGCAGTGGCTTCATGCCAATCGCCATGCGATGGGGATGATGAAACAGTTGTGGAAATAATGGTCTCTTCTTATCGGGAGAAGTCGATATTTGTGAATGAATCGTTAGCTTTATATTCGTTGATTGTCGATTTGATGCTAATTACCTTGAGCGCATTTAGTTGTGGCATGTCTGATAGACGATAACGGTCGTATAGCTGTTGTCGTCGGGCACTCCAGCATGCGCTCCGAGACGGTGGTGTGGGTTGTGGACAAAAGAGATAGGAGCGATAGCTATGCAGATCAATGATAAATTTTGGAGTAGAAAAGCTGTCCTCGTTTTAATAATCCTAGCAGCTCTTTGTGCCTCAGCGTTGGCACAAGAGAACAAAACAGAGATAAAGACAGATAGTTTAAAAGGGAACGTCTCGCTCATTCCGCGAGAGGTCTTTTTCGGCAACCCGGATAGGACATCAATCATGCTCAGTCCCGATGGGTCCAAGATCAGTTACCTGGCCCCTGTGAACGACGTGCTCAATGTCTGGGTGGGGCCTGTTGAAGAGCCGCAAAAGGCCAGGCCTGTGACAAACGATACCTATCGCGGAATAAGCAATTACTATTGGGCTTATACCAACAATCATATTCTCTATGTGCAGGATAAAAACGGAGACGAGAACTACCATATATACAGCGTCAACCTGAGCAACAAATTGACAAAGGATCTGACACCCTTCAATGGAATGAGATCCGAAATTGTGGAGAGGAGCTACAAGATCCCAGACGAGATCGCTATTATGCTTAACAAGCATGATCCTCGATACTTCGACCTCTATAGAGTTAACATCGAGACCGGAAACCTTACACTAATTATGGAGAACAAGGATTTCGTAGGATTCGATGTTGACAGCAGCTTCAAAGTCCGCCTCGGTTACAAGACGGCCTCAAATGGAGATGTGGAGATCTTCAAGCTCACAGATCATGGCTGGGAAAAATTCCTCAATATTAGCATGGAGGACAACCAGCCGACACTCACTCGGGGATTTGACAAGAATGATGATGCAGTCTACCTGGTGGACAGCCGCGGAAGAGACACGGCCGCCCTCTATGCATTAAACCTCAGCACGAATAATAAGACACTCATTGCCGAAGATCCCAAATCGGACTTATACAGTTGCATGATTCATCCTACAGAGAAAAATGTCCAGGCAGTAGCATTCAATTACGAGAGGGTTCACTGGAAGATTCTGGATCCAACAATCACCAACGATATGGATTATCTCTTCAATTTAACGGATGGTGATATGTGGGTGGCTAGCCGCAGCCTGGATGATAAGGCCTGGATAGTTGCCTACATAATGGATAATGGACCTACACAATGTTACTACTACGACCGAACTGCAAAGAAGGCCAGATTCCTCTTTACAGATAGAGATGAGCTGCAGAACCTGACCCTCGCCAAAATGGTTCCTGTAGTCATAAAGTCGCGTGACGGCCTCGACCTTGTAAACTATTACACTCTGCCTCCTGGAAGCGATACCGATGGGGATGGTATTCCTGATAAGCCCTTGCCGATGGTTCTCTTGGTCCATGGCGGTCCTGCGGGACGAGATGTATGGGGCTACAGTTCCAATCATCAGTGGCTTGCCAACAGGGGCTATGCAATCTTGAGCGTTAACTTCCGGGGTTCAACGGGTTTTGGCAAGAGCTTCACCAATGCCGGAAACCTGGAATGGGGACGAAAGATGCAAAACGATCTCCTAGATGTCGTTAACTGGTCTGTTCAGCAGGGCATAGCTGATCCGGGGCATATTGCCATCATGGGCGAAAGCTATGGCGGTTATGCAGCATTAGCTGGCCTGACCTTCACGCCGGATGTCTTCGCCTGTGGGGTAGATCTCTACGGTCCCTCCAATTTGACCACGATGCTGAGCTCTATGGCAGCGTATGTGATGCCGGATATAGCCTCATACACTACTAGAATTGGAGATTCTCAAACAAGAGATGGCCAGAAGCTCTTGACTGAGAGATCACCTATCAACTATGTGGATAGAATAAAGCGGCCATTATTGGTAGCTCAGGGTGCCAACGATGTCAGAGTCAAGAAGAACGAATCGGATCAGATTGTCCAGGCTATGCAGGAGAAGAACCTCTCTGTGATCTATGCCCTCTTCCCAGATGAAGGACATGCATTCACAAGGCCGCTGAATAGAATAGCCTTCGATGCAGTGGCAGAAGCCTTTCTGGCACAGCATTTGGGAGGACGATTCGAGACCATTAGCGCTTCGGACCTTCTGGGATCCAGCATTACCGTTCCTGTTGGTGCCAAGGAGATACCTGGACTGGAGGCAGCTCTATTTGATATCGCAAAGGGCAACATGACTTTGAGCCATATTGTCTAGCTTTTGTTGCTTTTGCAGAGTCTAAGAGCTAGGTACAATGGCTGGCCCTTTATATTTTTCAAGGCAAAAAGGTGGTTCGTAAATGAAATCAGGACTTATAGATTCCGAAAACGAGAACATCTGGTTTAGCAAAACTTTAATCTTATGGCATTACGGGAGATTTTTATCCCTTGTTTTCCTGGTAACAACGTTGTTGATCATATCTGGCCTTCCAGCAATGGCCACTGCTGACTTACCAGCGAATAAGTCATTGTCTGCAGAGCTAGACGAAATAATGGGCTCACCTGCCTACGACCATTCCTTCTGGGGACTTTTGGTCAAGGATTTGGATTCAAACAAGACCCTGCTGGCGATCAACCCCGATAAAATGTTCGTACCTGCCTCGACCACAAAACTCTTCACAGTGGCCGCAGCTCTTGATACTTTGGGGGCAGATTATCGTTTCGAGACTCCAGTCTACGCCCGAGGTGACATCGATCCCAGCGGCCGCCTGGGGGGCGACCTGATTCTTGTGGCGAGCGGCGACCTGACCATGGGCGGCAGGACTACGGAGGATGGAAAGATCGCCTACACAAACAGTGATCACATCTACGCCAACTATGGAGGGCTAACAGATCTCACCCCCACCGATCCATTGGCGGGCCTGGAGGAGCTGGCCAGGCAGGTTTCTGCGGCAGGTATAAAGGAAATAGATGGAGATGTGATAATCGATGATCGTCTCTTTACAGCTTACCAGCCTCCGATGCAGTCACCATTAGATCAATTCCTGGTTACCCCAATCATAATAAACGATAACCTCATCGACATCGAGGTTCTCCCGGGAGAGCCGGGGGAGAACGCTACATTAAACTGGCGGCCCAAGATCGAGGACTATAAAGTTACCTCACTGGTCAAGACGGCTGCCGCCAACGAGAGCCAAAAACTCTGGCAAACCGCCTACTTTTCGGACGATGGCAGTGCGAACATAACCATTTGGGGAGAAGTGCCTGCAGAGGGAGGATCTGCGGTACGAGTTATTCATGTTCCAGATCCAGCGTCCTTTGCTCGAAGCCTTTTCATTGAGGCCCTGAAGGCTGAAGGCGTAAAAGTGAACTTTTCAGCTGCCTCCCTGAATCCGTCTGAGAAATTGCCTCCCGAAGGAGAGTATTCAAAGATCAATCGTGTGGCCCTCTTGAAATCACCTTCCTTCTCGGAGAACGCCAACCTCATCCTGAAGGTCAGCCACAACATGCATGCCGATACCCTTCTGCCCCTCATGGCGGTCAACGAGGGCAAGAATACCTTCGAAGATGGCCTCGCAGTAGAAAAGGACTTCTTCGCCCGAGCAGGTGTAGATTTAAACTCTGTATCCCTTTCAGACGGAAGCGGCGGCTCTCAGGCAGACAGAGTCACTCCTGCGGCGGTGGTGCAGCTCCTAAGCTACATGTTCAAGCAAGAGGACTTCGACACCTATCTCAATGCCATGCGCGTGATGAATCTCACAGACAACTCTACAAAGGAGCAAGTAGGATTGGTCCGAGGTCAGTTGAGATTCAAGGGAGGAGATATGCAATTCAATGACGGTCTAAATCACAGAACTCTATTAACATCCATAGGTCTCGGAGGGTATATGAGGACGTCCAGTGGCAGAAATGTGACCTTGGCTATGTATGTAAATGGCGCGTCCGGCGAAAATATCTATGGAACAGCTCAAAAGGACATAAAACGTATTTGTGAGATTATATACAGATCTTATTGAAACGCCCATGTGCCCCAGGCTGGGCACACACGGGGCGGATGAAAAACAGAATCCGTCGACAATGCGGATTCGGTTTTACATGGGAAAAGGTGAGAATATGAGAGTCACAAAGTATGTAGTAACATCTCCCGAATGTACTAATATCCTTCCATCTGACATATCCACGATGATCTATGAATCCAACAAGGGCGTAAAAGTCAAAGAAACCTGCTTCGGAGCGATCATAGAGGGCGAAGAGCAGCTGATCAAGTCGCTGGTCGAAGAGATCCGGGCTCTTGACCCATCGGGAATTTTCATTAAGGACAGGGGCTTCCCTCTGGGCGATCCCAGGCGCTGCCGGGGGGTTGATTCTGAATCTCCCTGCAAATTAGTCTGGCTAACTTCTGGCAAACGAAGTGGAAATGTCAGACCAGGCTGCTACATGATCGAGGCCGAGTCAAAGATGTTGCCGCAGATATCACGAGCCTTGGCTTCCATGGCCAAAGTAGAGTCAGAAATGGATATGATGTCTAAGCCTATTGGAAATAGACCTTGCAAGCGCTAGCATACAATCCAGTAGATATAGGTCTTGGAGCCCTTCCAGGTCCGCTTGACCTGACTCCAATCCATCACGTGGTCAAATCTTCCTGCCTGTGGCTTGAGAAGATATTCCTGGAGGGTCCTCTCTAATAGATGTTTTCTCAGATACACATTAGGTTTTGAAAGCGATGTTGACCGATTAGGAAATATGGATTACAGGAAGCACTAAGAATTTTGCATTTTCAGTGATAAGACGCAAAACAAAGCAAAAGATATTTGAAGAAAAAATACATAACAGTGGATGAGAATACTTGAGGAAAATGCCATGAGTCGCAGGATAATTGATCTATCAGTACCACTGGAGAACGAATGCCCATCAAACCCGAAAGGGTATGGCCCAAAGATTGAATATCAATCGCATAAGGATACTGCGGATACGGTTATATCGATTTTCACAGGGCTTAAGAAATCTCAGCTCCCCGATGAAGAAGGCTGGGCAATGGAACACGTCAAGTTAACCACTCATGATGGAACACACCTGGACGCCCCCTGGCATTATTCAACCAAGATGGACGGCAACCAACGGGCCATTACTATAGATGAAGTGCCCCTGGACTGGTGCTTCCAGCCGGCGGTTAAGCTCGACTTTAGGCATCTGCCCGATGGATATGTGGCCACTGCGGATGATGTTAGGGAGGAATTGGTGAGAATAGGCCACGAACTCAAGCCCCTGGAGATTGTTGTTGTCAATACCAGAGCGGGATTTAGATATGGCCAGCCAGACTATTCATCCAGCGGCGCGGGCATGGGACGGGATGCAACGCTCTATCTTCTGGAACGAGGTGTACGCCTGACTGGTATCGATAGCTGGTACTGGGATGCTCCGTTTATACATACCAAGAAGAAGTTCATCCAAACAGGGGATGCCGGACTAATCTGGGAAGGCCACAGAGCTGGACGGACCATCGGTTATTGTCACCTAGAGAAGCTGCATAATCTGGAGGAGCTCCCCTCGCAAGGGTTCATGATTGCCTGCTTCCCTGTAAAGATAAGGGGAGCTTCGGCTAGCTGGACAAGAGCCGTGGCCATTATCGAAGATTAGCGGGCCCCTTTAAATTACTCCAGATATTTATCTAAGTCGTTGACGGGAGATAATTTACACATTTCCAGAGACGAGTCAGAAATTACCTCGCCGAATGATACCGATTTTCTTGCTACACCATCTGAAATTTGGGCACTTTATCTCCCGTCAGACCCTAAGATATTAACTACCTCATTTTGATGAGATGCCAATTGCGAGAGCCTATCGTTCTGTGGTCAAAGTGCCGTATGACATAAAGGCCAAATAGTCAGAGGGGCCTTTAGCCCTTATGCCCAAAGACACAAGGGACAAAGTGACCTTGAGCCCGGAAGCTTTCAAGGCCCTGGAAGTTGAGGCCATGCTGCACGGCGATAGCCTGAAAGATACCGCTTCCAAACTCATCCTGAAGGCAGCCTGTCCGAAGTGCAAAGAGATCTTGGACATCATGGCCCGCCCCACCAAAGAGCACAAGGACATAACGACCCAAGAACCCAATGTCCCCATAGCCCAAGAGCCAAAGGGCGAAAGTGACAATGGGCTAAAGAGCCCATTAGACCAAGGACACAATGACACTATAGCACAAGGACCTGAAGTTATGCAGCCCCAAGAGCAGAATGTCACAATGTCACAAGAGCCCAAGGACGATATGACCAAAGGGCACAAACTCTCACAGGACCCTATAGCCCTGGCAAAGATAAAGGAGATGTGGTCACAGTCACCACGACCAACACTCACGGCAATGGCAAAGGAAACCGGCTATTCCAAGAGCACAATAAGCGATAATATCACGAAGCTGAAGGAGAATGGAGAGCTGGAATAGAGACGGTTCATGAAATGACTTATACCGCGATGTTGTCACCGGATGCCAAGAAATACCTGGATGGGCTCGATAATAAGCGGGCCGGAAACATCAGAAAGCATCTCAAAGAGCTGGAGAACGACCCATTCAAGCCGCGAGCTGGCTGTGATATAGACATCGTAGCTGGTAGTGGTAGACCGCCAATGTACCGGCTGAGGATGGGAGAATTCAGAGCCATGTACTTTGTGGAAGACCAAGCCGTATATGTTACGGATCTATTCCCAAAGAAGAGGGATTCGGCTTATAGGCAAAATTAATAACCGATCAGGGATATAAGAGGTATCAATGGCAACTGTTGAAGTTCAAAAAGAGGATGTATTGGCCGCCTACGCAGATGAGCAGTATAGAAAGCTCCAGAGAGAGAAAGACCAGTACATTTCACTTGATGAGTATTGCGCCAAGCGTGGCATTTAGAAGGCATATTTACTATTTTCACGAGTTTTGCCAAAGCATCAGCCAGCTATCTTTGAAGCCCGGTGAAGAGGAGAGAAAAGGAGATGGTGGCGGTTCTGGAGGTGTGGTTAGTCCATGGACGAAGAACCAGTTAATAAGAAGCCAAAGAAACCATTGACAAACGGATTCATCCCCAAGCTCAAGGATAAGAAGGTCACTATCCGCCTGGTCTCAGGTGACCAGCCAATTACCGGCATCCTGGATAGATACAACCCCTATGAGATCCGCATCCTGACCGCCAAAGGGCCGATCCTGGTATTCAAGCACGCTATTGCCACAATCGAGCCTGTGGATGAGCCGAAGGGCTACAGGCCAGATATTTAGAGGCGGGGGGGGCGAAGTTCGGATAGTGGACTAGGTGATCTCCCTTCGCCCAATAATCTCTAAGCAACTATCATGAAGAATTATCTTGCGACCCGGAAGAGGTACCAAGCAACTTAGGGGGTAGCTTGTGGATGGCAGGACAAAGACCCTGTCACAAGGAGTGAAGACATTAAAAACCACTATCTTGTAATCACTGCCTCTGCTGCTATACTATAATACGTTATCGAAAGAGTTATAAACTTTTAAATTGATTACATACAAAATCGTACTAATTTTATTAAAAGTATGATCAAGCATACCATAGGAGGGAATATTACGAATAAATCTTGGAAAATCGTCTTAGCTTTACTGGCAGCATTGACTGCATCCATAAGTGCCTTGGGTGCCGGGGCAAATTTTACTCTTGGGATCTTTGGCAATGCGAATATGGACGACACCATAGATGAGAAGGACGTTGCATATGTTGAGGGTGTACTTAAAGGAGCAAATACTCCTACAAATCTTAGTGATGCCAATTATGATGGCAAAACAGATTCTTTAGATCTTGCTCAAATCAAGTTGATCCTAGATAGAGATGAGAAGAATCTTACGCTAATTGATGCAACTGGCAGAATAGTAACGGTCGATATGCCCATAACAAAAATGATGGCTTACGGTCAAGGGTTCCATCAAATTGTTAGAACACTAAAATCCGAGGATTTATTGGTTGCTACGGACAGAGATGTACAAAAAGTCTGGTCTGCATTATTTCCAGAGCTTGTTGGATTTCCAGTCTGGGGCAGTTCAGATAGCAGAGACTACGAATTGATATACAAGCTGCACCCGGACATATTTGTCACCGTGGTGCAGGCACCACAATATTCTGTTTCGACTACACAACAGGATGATATTGAAAAACTCGAGCCAAAAGGGATAAAAGTCATTATGTTGGATAACCGACATCCAGAGGAACTTCAAAAAACCATGAGAACATTGGGATATATTCTAAATCGAAGAGATGAGGCAGAGGAGTTCATAGACTTCTTTGATGGATTGATAAACACTATAACAGAGAGAACGAAAGCAATTTCTGACAAAGATAAGCCAAGAGTTTACATAGCCAATACCAATCAGTACTCCACCATGGGAAAAGGAACTTCATATAGTAAATATGTTGAAATGGCTGGTGGAATAAGCATCTCTAACGATAATCCGTCATTTGATGGACTACCAAGCACGGATATAGATCCAGAATGGCTGATCCTGCAGAATCCCGATGTTTTTGTTTTTCGTGTCGGATATAGCACAATTCAGGGTTACGGCCAAGATAATTTATCAGTTGCAAAGAAGGTGCAGGCAGATGTACTGAACACACCAGAATTGGCTAACGTTAAGGCGATAAAGGATGGAAGAGTCTATTTGTTTGGGCAGGCCACGACAGAAGCTGCTTCTTTCTTGGGCATTGGGTATATGGCAAAGTGGTTCTATCCAGAATTATTTGAAGACCTCGATATGCAGGCAATTCACCAAGAATATCTGGACAGATTCCAGCACATTGACTATGATGTGAGCACGCAAGGTGTTTTCATGTATCCTACCCTTTACGGACCCAAGGACTAAGTGTGAAGATGAGATAAATCATCTTCATACATCTATTTAGGGATATGTTTGTGGTGAATATGGCACAAAACGGCACTGTCTCAAAAGCTAGTGAAAAATGAATTTTCAGAAGCTCACTCTTTTAATTAATTGGATAATATTACTCAAAATTGGCGCAAGAACTGTTATCTTTCGGGCTTAATATATAATAGTATTAAA